>Ga0181606_10005023_pt1 | contig 10960 bp, 12 predicted proteins | sample 041ome_10_FD_132994 | JGI IMG/M metagenome (GOLD analysis project Ga0181606, IMG submission 132994) | Coastal salt marsh microbial communities from the Groves Creek Marsh, Skidaway Island, Georgia - 041412US metaG (megahit assembly) | ecosystem: Environmental > Aquatic > Marine > Intertidal...
ACCTCCTCGCCCCACTTTTTGTAGTGGTGCTGGTATCCAGCAAGAGCCGCCTTAGCTTCAAGTAACCGAGCCGCGTAGAGTTCAGCGTTCAATTCACGGTATGCATGCATTTGACCTTTGTCGTACGCTTCCCACTTTCGGTCAACCAACTTGTTCGCCGCCGTACACAGAAGCCCACGCACTGCAAGGATTGATTCAAGATCGTCTTTGTTGAAAGTAATGTTCATAATCTGTTCCACCGTATAAGTAAGTAAGTTTTATATCGAAGGCGATGTGTCCCGCCGTTCGATGGTTCCCATGTTACACCACCTGACTGACATGTCAACGCCAAGTCATGAGTAGTTATGATAGTAGGTACCTAGACCACCCCCTACAGGACCCCCACCCCACCCCTACCCCCACCCCAATATATCCGTTGCGCGCATAAAATTTCCCCATTTTTTGAAGTCACTTAAAATAACGACAAATCAGCCACGTATTCATCACACGCCCCGCTTGCACAAACAACCCAACCTGTTTAGAATCGCCCAAGACACTCAGGATATATACGATGCATAGTGCGATTTATGCGGATACGTTACTGAGGTCGGTAGCCCTGTCTGTGGCGAGGAACGAAGTAGGTGCGAAGCGTCCACTTACCGAAATAATCGCATCAGAGGGCATAACCGCCGCAGAATACGACCAAATAAGCAAAAATCCTCAGTTTGTGCGGTACTACAAGCAGTATTGCAAGGACTTGCAGGAAAATGGATTCAGTTTCGAGGCTAAATCGAAGGTTTTGGCCGAAGATTTGCTGCCTATAGCGTATGCTATGGCGAGAGACCCCGATGTCCCTGCTCCTGTGCGGGCTAAAATTATCGAAAACATCGTAGATTGGGGTAATTTGAAGCCAAAACAGGGACAACTTGCAGTAACCGCAGGCTCCGGCTTCAGTATTGCGATAAATTTCCCCGATTCGGTGCCAAAAGCGGAGATTAAGGACGTAATTGACGCAGAAGATGCGGAAATTATCGAAAATGAGCCAAAAAACGTTGTAATACCCCTAAATGTACCACTTATAGATCAAAAAGCGCGTGAAAGTGTCGAAAATGAGCCAAAAAACGACCAAAAAAGCGAAATTATGGCGGCTTTAGAGTCCATTTTTGACGAGCCAGATGACTATGCTGGCGAAGATATTGATGTGTAAAGGGCCCGAAAATGAGCGATAACCACGTCGATTACAACCCACCATCCTCACTAGTGCCGTTTCTTACGTGTGAGTCCTTCATAAGCCTTATATCTGGGCCAGTTGGGTCTGGTAAGTCGTCTGCTGCAATGATCAAAATTGCCTATCACGCAAAGAAAATGCGACCGGGCAAGGATGGTGTGAGACGCAGTCGGGCGGTAATTGTGAGGAACACGAACCAGATGTTAACGGACGCGACAATACCCACGTTCATGACATGGTTCCCAGAGGGTGTGGCGGGATCGTTTGCACGTACCAACAAGGTGTTTACACTTAAGTTCGACGACGTAGAGTGCGAGGTGCTCTTTAGAGGGCTTGATGATGCCAACGACGTCCGTCGATTACTGTCGCTTGAGTGTTCATTTGGTATTTTAGACGAATATAGGGAGATACATCCAGATATTTTTAACGCTTTGCAGGGTCGTGTTGGGCGATTCCCTTCGGTAGCTAAAGGAGGCTGTGTAGACGACGATGGTACGCCAAATGCGCACATATGGGGCGCTACGAACGCGCCGGACTCAGATACGTTCTGGGAGCAGTACATGTCAGAGCCTCCAGAGACAGCGAAGATCTACATGCAACCTGACGCTCTCAGCGACGACGCCGACTGGAAACACAACCTCATCGAAGGATACTACGAGAAACTAGCCGAGGGTAAGACTGAGGACTGGGTCGACGTTTACATTCGTAACAAATTCGGGCGGTCATTGGCAGGTACTCCGGTGTACGAGCGCGACTTCGTTGAGGAATTTCACGTTGCAAAACAAGAACTTACGCCGGTTCCACTACCTGAATACCCCATAATTGTCGGTATCGACTTTGGTCGCACGCCGTGCGCTATCTTTAAGCAGCGAGACCCACGTGGGCGGGTACTGACACTTTCAGAGATCACATCGGAGAATATGGGGATAGAAACGTTCATTAGGACGATGCTAAACCCACATGTAGCCAACCACTACACAGGCTACGAGCTTGTTTGTGCGCCAGATCCCGCTGGGTTTATGAAGCAGCAGCTAAATGAGATGACCTTGGTAGATGCACTGCGTGCGGCAGGGTACCAGTGTGTGAAGCCGCCGTCGAACAAGCCAGAGTATCGCATAAACGCAGTTAGTCGCTTACTGAGTCAACAATTAGATGGTGAGGCGATGTACCTCGTAGATCCGCGCTGTACTATGCTCATTCGTGGGTTCCGGCACGGTTATAGGTACAAAAAGAAGCGCAGTGGTGAGTTAGAGGATAAGCCGGATAAGAACGAGTATTCGCACATCCACGACGCCAATCAGTACGCGGACAGTATCCTCGATATGCAGTTCAGAGGGTCGGTCACATCACAAACTAGAAAAGAAATCAAGAAGGTACGATACGTATATGCTTGATAAAACATCCACGTCTGATAAAATTGGCACATACCTGCATGCGGAGTAAGACCCTATGGCTATGGCATTGATTCCCGTAGCTAGCGCCAAAGACCTAGAAGATCAGGCCAAAAAGCGTAGCGATGAGTTGCAAAAACAGACGTATATTCAAGGACTTGCGGCGCATGCACGTAAACGCTGGGAGCTCGCCAAGAACTCCAAACAAGACTTAGAAGAGCGCATGTTGTCATGTGTTCGTCAGCGTAACGGCGAGTATGACCCGGACATTTTACAGGACATCCGTGAACAAGGCGGGTCCGACATCTTCGTCCAGCTGACCTCCGTTAAGTGTCGTGCGGCCACATCTTGGCTACGTGACACGCTTCTTGGTACTGGCATGGATAAGCCTTGGGCGATTGAGCCTAGCCCCGTACCGGACTTACCAGAAGAAGTTAAGCAATCCCTTCAAGCCCAGTTGTCGCAAGAGATCATGCAGGTCGTGCAGACTTCGGGTGCCATGCCGTCTGAAGAAGACCTACGCCAGATAGCGCTGTCTATGAAAGACGAAGCCATGCAGCTAGTGAAGGAAGAAGCTGCCGAGCGCGTAGACCGCATGGAGATGAAGATGGAAGATCAGCTGCTTGAGGGTGGCTGGTACAAAGCGTTCAACGAGTTCATCGAGGACATCGTTACGTTCCCGTTCGCAGTACTGAAAGGGCCGATCAAGCGTCGCCGCAAAGTAATGCAGTGGAACCAAGGCAAGTTAGAGCCCACCGAGGTTATTCGCAACGAGTGGGAGCGAGTAGATCCGTTCAACCTATACTGGGCCCCTTGGGCTTGGGATGTTAATGACGGGTTTGTTATAGAACGGCACCGCATGACTGCGGACGACTTACAAGCGCTGTTGGGCGTACCCGGCTACAATGATGATGCTATACGTTCGGTATTGGCTGACTTCAATGGTGGCACGCTGGGCGAATGGTTGTGGGTGGATTCATCTAAAGCAGAGGCAGAAGGCAAATACCTGCCAGACGCCGTACACACGGATGATCTCATCGACGCACTACAACTTTGGGATTCCATATCTGGCAAGGAGCTGCTGGAGTGGGGTGTTCCAGAGGAAGAAATTGCTGACCCATCGTTGAACTACCCGTGTGAGGTGTGGTTGATCGGTAATACAGTGATACGTGCGGTACTGAACTATGACCCACTGGGACGTAAGCCCTACTACCTGACATCGTACGAAGCCAAACCCGGCTCGGTGGACGGTAAAGGCGTTGCTGACCTATGCCGTGACTCGCAAGCGATGGTTAACGCGACTGCTCGCGCGATGGCAAATAACATGGGCATTTCATCTGGCCCACAAGTTGGCGTCAACATCAGTCGGCTTCCAGCGGGTGAAGACATCACCGATATGCATCCGTGGAAGATCTGGCAGTTCCAGAGTTCAGAGTTTAACGATGGGTCAGCCCCCCTACAGTTCTTCCAGCCTAACAGCAACGCGCAAGAGCTTATGGCGGTGTTTGAGAAGTTCTCAGAGCGCGCTGACGAAGATACGATGATTCCCAAGTACATGACTGGGGGTCACACTCCGGGAGCCAGCAGAACGTCGTCTGGGCTCTCTATGCTTATCTCTAACGCAGGGAAAGGCATCAAGCAGGTCATCAGTAACATCGACAAGAACGTGATCATACCGGCCATTGAGCGCCTCTACCACGACAACCTACGTTACAGCGAAGACCCCGACTTGGTTGGTGACGTTAACATCAACGCACGTGGCGCTAACAGCTTGGTTGTTAAAGAAGCAGAAGCGATCCGCCGCAACGAGTTCTTGCAGATGGTGCTCAACAGCCCAGTAGCTCAGCAGATCGTTGGTATGGATGGAGCAGCTGAACTTCTACGAGACGCTGCGCGTAATCTGAACACCAACCCCGACCGCATAGTGCCCGATCGCCACAAGATGAGCATGATTGAGCAGCAGCAGATGGTAATCCAGCAGCTTCAACAGCAACTCGCTATGATTACCGGACAGATGGAACAAGGTGGGATGCCGGGTGCTACACAAGGCCCAGCACCTCGAAATATACTGCCCGACGGATCGCAAGTTGGCGGAAGAGAAGGTAATTTTGTCTCTCCCAGACCAAACGGTGCTTGACGGATATGTTGGACACATAGTATAAGTATGAGTAATTTTTTAGGGCATAAGCCTAATAAGCAGCACGTTAGAGCACTCTATGAGTGCCGAAACGGGAAGTTAGTGGAAGCATTCACGGCCAAATTAGCAGAGGTAAAAGATTCTCTGGTAAAGGCGAGTGACCCAGTGACTGTCCATCGCTTGCAAGGTAAGGCTTTGCTTATAACAGAATTTCTGGATGCGGTTGAGAAATCGCCAGAAATATTGGAGCGCGTTTAGCGCAGATTGTAATCCGAGCAAACCATTATGTGAGGTGCAGACCCAGTTGGGAGCGCTAAACAGAGTTGGAGCTTAAAGGAGTATTTTATGGCTTTGCCAAGACAAGTAGAAGCGAAAATCAAAGAGGTAGAAGAGTTAGAAAAGCAGTTGAGTGGTGAAAAGGAGCAGCTGGAAGAGCCTGAGCAGCCCGTAGCGGAAGAAGCCGAGGAAGCGCCCCAAGAGCCCAAGACAGAGCCTATCGAAGCTGAGAAGCCCGTTGAGAACGTAGCGGAGCCTGTTGAAGACAAGCCTAATGATCCGGTTGTATCGGAAGCTGAGTACAAGAAGCTAGAGCAGAGGTATAGAACCCTTCAGGGCATGCTCGATAAAGCTAATGCAGATCACAAGTCTGAAATTAGTGAGTTGCGAGCAAAGATTGAAGATATTACTTCGATCAAGGAAGAAAGTACGAAAGCCACCGAGAGACTGGTGACTGACGATGACGAGCGTAACTTCGGAAGCGATCTGATTGATCTTCAGCGCAGAGTAGCCAAAGAAGTTGCCGGTGAGTTTGAGGCACAGTTAAAAGCTCTACAAGCAGAGAACAAGAGGCTCAGTGAGCTTGTTGGGACAACTGAGAGTAGAGTAGCCGAATCATCGTTTACGACACGTTTACACCAGCTTGTACCTGATTTCGATCGGGTCAACGCAAGCGAGGAATGGGTAGCGTGGCTAGACGAAGTTGATCCGGTTCTCCGTGCCCCAAGACGTACGGTAGCTCAACAAGCGTTTGTATCTGGTGATGCCGAAGGTGTCGCATACTACGTTGATATGTATAAGAGAAGCATAGCTCCAGTAGAGCCACCAAAAGTTGATACCAAGAAACAAGAGCTTGAGCGTCAGGTACAGCCTAGCAAAACTGCTAGCAACGCAACGCCTACATCGCAGAAAGGCAAGACGTATTCTACGGCGCAAGTCACGAGTATGTTCAAGAAAGCCGCAATGCATGCAAGCGCTGGTCGCATAGAGGAAGCTAGGAAACTTGAAGCTGAAATTGACGCTGCGTACATGGAAGGCCGTGTCGTAGCTTGATTTAACCAAATCTGTTTAATTTAGGAGGCCGAAATGGCTGCTGTATATCCCGTAACTGGCGACTTCGCCACAAGCCAGAGCTACTCTGGTGCATTCATCCCTACCCTTTGGTCGGGCAAACTGTTGTCAAAGTTCTACCAGAACACCATCTTGTCAGAAATCACCAACACTGACTACGAAGGCGAACTGAAGAACCAAGGTGACACCGTGCGTATCCGTACTGCACCATCAATCACCATCCAAGACTACACCGCTGGTCAGTCTTTGAGCTACGAAGTTCCTGAGCCTATCTTCCAAGATATGCAGGTTAACAAAGGTAAGTACTTCGGTGTTCAGGTGAACGACGTGTTGGCATACCAGTCAGACATGGATCTTATGAACATGTTCACTGAAGATGCTGCTAAGCAGCTGAAAATTGCGATCGAGAACGAAGTATTCTTCAACTCTTTCGTAACTGAAGGCCCTGCCGCTGCTAACGAAGGCGCTACTGCTGGTGCGTTGTCAGCTGCATACAACCTCGGTACTGACGCTGCTCCTGTTGACGGAACTACTACTCCTTCATCTCTGTTGAACGCTATCTTGGCTATGTCTTCAGCTCTTGACGAGCAGAACATTCCTGAAGATGGACGCTTCTTGGTCATGTCTCCTTACGAGCGCCAGATCTTGATGCAGTCTAACATTGCTCAGGCGTACTTCACTGGTGACAGCGCTAGCATTATCCGCACTGGCAAAATCGGCATGTTGGATCGTTTCTCTGTATACGTTTCTAACCTGCTGCCAAAAGGTGCTGCTGACAAAGCTCTTGTAGCTGGCTTGGCTGATACTTCAACTGGTGCAACTGCTTCTGGCGCTGCTGCTCGTCGTACGATGATAGCTGGTACTAAGCACGCTGTATCATTTGCTATGACTATCGACAAGACTGAGCCTCTCCGTAACCAGACTGACTTCGGCGACATCGTTCGTGGTCTTGCTGTATACGGACGCAAAGTTGTTAAGCCTGAAGCGCTTGTTATCGCTCAGGTAGCTTAATAGCTAAAACCTAGAGGGGGCTTCGGCCCCCTTTTACTTAGGAGACTTGCATGAAACCACTAGAATTAATGAAGCGTTTGGGCGGAGAAGCTTTAGCTAACAAACTCCGTGCAAAAGTTAACGGCAAAATAGTTATCTTGGCTAGACTAGAAGGCCAAGAGTATGTCTTGACTGACACTGGCTTTAGCATAGCTGCCAAACTAAATGCCGAAATAGGTTCTGCCAAGGAAGAGCTAGCCCAAGAAGAAATTGTAGCTGAAGAAGTACCAAAAAAGAAAACAGCCACAAGATCTCGTAAAACAAATCAATAGCTGATAAAATCTGAACCAGCGTCTTAGTACAAAGGTTTCAACATGCTGAGCATAGATGAGCTATTTCCAAGGGTTTTGCCTTATGTTCCGGGATGTTCGGAGCCTTTGGCACGTCAAGCGATATTAGATTCAGCTATCGCATTTTGCGAGACGACTAGCATTCTCAACCAGACTCTTGACGCGTTTAACACTGTTTCTGGTCTAGTATCGTACGACCTTGAGTCACCTAACCGTCAGATGAAAGTTGCTCGCATACTGGCGGTAACAGTTGATGGCAAAGAGATTCACGGCACTTTCTCTGAAGACGTACCCACATTACCAGATCGCGAAGGTAGACCAACATCTTTCTACACCACGCGTATTGATTCTGAGTTTGTACTGAATCTGCACCCAGTACCAGACGCAAGATATGCAGTTATCGTAACTGTGGCACTTAGCCCTACCATAAATGCTACGTCACTCGAGAATGACCTAGTTAATGTGTGGAGCGATGCCATTGTAGAGGGCGCTATAGCACGTATCGCTAAGGTGCCAAACCAACCTTTCAGTAGCTTTGATGTAGCTATGCTGTATGACCAATCTTCCGCTAGGAAAACAGCTTTAGTTAAAGCCGAGAGTTACCAAGGAAGAATCCGTGGCGGAACACGGGTTAAGACAAGACCACTTGTGAGGTAAAAAATGAGCTTATCCGCACAATCAATTATCCGTCGTGTAGTGGATACTTTGCAGGATACAACGTCTGTACGTTGGCCTATTCCTGAGCTAGTTCGCTACCTCAATGACGGTCAAAGAGAAGTTATTCTATACCGCCCTGATGCTACTATTAAGAACGCATCGTTGACTTGCGTAGAAGGTCCTAAGCAAGCGCTACCAGCTGATGGTGCGAAGCTTATCGATATCATCCGCAATTCTGGTGTTGGAAGCAATAACTCTTCAGTTCGACTAGTAGTACGCGAGATCCTAGACACGCAGATACCTAACTGGTATGGGCTTACTGGTCAGCTAAATGCAGTGCACTATACCTACGATCCTAGAGACCCCACTGTTTTCTACGTATATCCGCCAGCTACTACTAGCACTGTTTTAGAGGTTAGCTATTCAGCCTACCCTACAGACGTAACAGAGCCAGCAGAAGGCAGCGATTACACGGATGTTACTGGTAATTTGGACGTTCCAGACATGTACGGCAACGTTATTATCGACTACATCCTGCACCGCGCTTACACCAAGGATAGTGAGTACGCTGGTAACGCACAGAGAGCTGTGGCGCACTACCAAGCTTTCGCTAATGCGTTGGGCATTGAGGTACAGGGTACAACTGGCGTATCCCCTAAAGTCTAGGAGTAAACGATGGCGTACATCGACACAATTAAGCTTGTAACAGGTGATACGCTCCCTGACCTGCGGTTTGAGTTGAAAGACTCAGCCCAGTCGCCAGAAGGAGTAACCTACGATGAAAACGATTCTGATACGTGGGCTCCCCTAGATCTTACGGACTCTACTGTTCGCTTGCGTATCAGAGAAGTTGGTGGCACAGAGATAATATCCAACATTGTTGGTGTGCTGGCTTCACCAGAAAATGGTGTTGTTGTATTTCCATTTACCCAAGATTCATTCGCAGCTAGTGGTTTGTTTGAAGGTGAAGTTGAGATAACCTACGTCGACGGCGGCATTCAAACAATGTACGATCTAGTTAAGTTTAAAGTGCGCAGTGATTTTGATTAATGAGCTTCAAGGTAACGCGATCCGACCCCAAAGGATCGGTAACTAACACCGAAGTCAGCGGCGAAGTTTCCGCCGTTGAAGGATCGTTTACCACTTCCAAAGTAGAACCGGCTGGCAGTTTAAGTTATGTAAATATAAATGCTGCCACTTCATACATACGCAGTGTATTTACTGTTTCTTATTCTTCTATCTTTGCGGCAGATATACAGCTCGGTCTGTTTATTATCCGAAAAACACTGGAAGATGCCGGATTGTTCACTGACTATATTGACTCAGTTGCCTTTGGAAAATCGCTATTTGACGAAGTAGCCGCCGTCGAAGACCTTATTAGAGCTACTATAAAAAAGGTAGCTGACGATCCCGCTTACGCGTCTGATCTTATATCACTACGACCAAATAAAGTAAGGAACGACACTGCGCGTACTGCCGACTTAGCTAGAAAAGGCCTAAATAAAGGGCCGATAGACTTAGCGCAATTTTCTGATAATACATATTTTGGTATAGGTAGATATAATCTAGACACTGCTAGGTTTACAGAACTACTAGTTAGGGATTTCAGTAAGCAGCTAGTAAACACAGCATCCGCTATTGACGCACCTCGATTGACCAACTTTAAGTCTTTAGCAGACGAATATTTCGCTACTGATAGTGTGTCAGCGGCGCACAATAAGGCGCTACTAGATTCAGCTTCTGTCGTTACTGGCGTTCCTATTAAAGGTATAGGTTACCACCTCTATGATTATGTAACGGCTACTGATGATTTCTTTGGGGAAGCCAATATAGATGACGACCAGAACATGCAGTTTGGTAAGCTGGTCCCAGATATAGTCAGGTTTTTTGATGAACTAGCTAGGCAAGTATCGTTTTATAGAGACCTTAGCGACATAGGTGCGTTTGAAGACACCACTTCGTTCATTGCAGCTAAGTTTTTAGCTGATACAAGTACCACTACGGACGACCTTACTTATGTAATGGGGTACAACAAATCATACTATGATTCGTACTTTGTAACAGACTATACAGCCATTGGTTTTACCCTCGCACTTCAAGATTATGGCGCTGTTGTTGAATCTAATGTAAAATCAACTGGTAAAGTTAACAGTGACTTAGTGCAAATCACCGATGCTGGGTCACTGTTTTGGCAAGATTACACGGTCGATATGACGTATTTTGCTGAAGATTATGTCGGTGATAGGCAATTATTCTGAGGTCTAAAATGATTAAAGATACTTTGAAACTGAAAGGCGAATTGACTATCGTCGTCAAAGATAAAGATGGCAAAGTCAAGGAAACCAGAAACGAAAAAAACTTAGTTGTAAACGCTGGTCTTACCTACATATGTTCACGTATGGTTGACTCAACGTCTAACGCTATGTCACATATGGCTGTTGGCTCTGGGACTACAACGCCAATTGGTTCACAAACTGACCTTGTGTCTATCCTTGGCTCAAGAGAGCCGCTGGATAGCTCTACCGCTTCTAGTAACACTGTTGCTTATGTATCTTCTTTTGAAGCTGGCGACGGTACCGGTGCTATTACAGAAGCTGGCATTTTTAATGCGTCTACTGGTGGTACCATGTTGTGCCGTACTACTTTCCCTGTAGTAAACAAAGGTGCAAACGACACAATGTCAATTACTTGGACTATTACTTTAAGCGCTGTTTAATAGCTTTTTGTCCTCGTAAAACATTTAAAACTCAGGAGTCATCATGTCTGATATTACTTTGCGCAATGTCAAAGGAACACCACTAACCAACCAAGAAGTGGATGATAACTTTGCCAATCTCAACGCTGACAAGTACCAGTCTGGTGACTCCCCCACTTTTGGCGA
>Ga0181606_10005025_pt1 | contig 10956 bp, 9 predicted proteins | sample 041ome_10_FD_132994 | JGI IMG/M metagenome (GOLD analysis project Ga0181606, IMG submission 132994) | Coastal salt marsh microbial communities from the Groves Creek Marsh, Skidaway Island, Georgia - 041412US metaG (megahit assembly) | ecosystem: Environmental > Aquatic > Marine > Intertidal zone...
CTGGTAAAAGCCTGGGCTTAGAATTTCTTTTTTTTGCTTTTTGGAGTAGAGGAATTTTTTGGGAAACCATATTTTGCCTGCCGGTCACGCTTGTGTTTTTGGCGTAATGGATCGGAGTATACACCAGGGCGGGCGGGGCGGTGAGATTTTTTTGCAAAATCCCTCATTTTGGCGAGAATGCCAGGCTTTTTTTCGGACAGGTCATTGCTTTCACTGACATCAGCTTCTAAATCATAAAGAGCCCACTTGGATTGTTTGCCTTTTCCTGTTTTGATCGCTTTCCAGTTCCCATAACGTACTGCGACCTGGTTCAAATACTCCCAGTACATCATTTGATGAATCTTTTGAGAACGGCCCACCATTTCTTCCCCAATTAGGGTGGGGACAATGGATATGCCATCTGTATCACTTGGGATGCGGGCACCGCAGAGTTCAGAGATCGTGGGTAGCATATCGGGCTGATAAAAGACAAAGTCACTTACCTGACCTGAACTTATATGACCAGGCCAGCGAACAAGGAAGGGAATTTTTAGACCACCTTCGTAGAGATTTCCCTTTCCACCTCGAAATTCAATGCCTGTCTTGGGATTTACATTGGGTCCGAAGTACCCGCGGGGATGTTCCTTACTTTTGAAACGGTCCTGCCCTCCATTATCGCCAGTGAAAAAAACAGCTGTCAGTTCTTCGAGCCTAAGTTCTTTGAGAAGGTCCATAATCTCCCCCAGTTGACGGTCGAGCATTGATACCATAACAGCATAATTTTTGGCCTCCCGGGATAGGGTTGGATCTTTCATCCAGGATGTATTTTTATAAAGTTCCCAGGCAGGCTCTTCTTTGGGGACATCAAACATGCCGTGAGGAGGAGTGAAGGGCAGGTAGCAAAAAAATGGCTTCTTTTGGCTGTCTTTAATAAAGGTAAGGGCTTCCTGGAAAATCCGATAGTGAGAATAGGTCTTTCCAGAGCGACCCCCATTATTTCCTGCCAGAGGTATCTCTTGGCTGTTGCGAATTAAATATGGGGGGTAAAAAGTATGGGCATGAACCTGGTCGTAATATCCAAAAAAAATATCAAACCCGTGCTTTTCTGGAACTCCCGTGGAATCCCTGCCTCCGCAGCCCCATTTTCCGAAGCCACCGGTGGCATACCCCTTTTCTTTTAAAAGACTGGCAATCGTAACTTCATCGGCTCGAAGAGGCGTTCCCCCATCATTTGCCCGAACCGAGGAATGGCCGGCATGTTTTCCGGTCAGAAGGTTGCATCGAAGGGGACCGCATACCGGAGATCCGGCGAGGGCGTTGGTGAAACGCAACCCTTCCCGGGCAAAGCGATCAATATTGGGGGTTTTAATCAGAGTGTTCCCCATGTGAGAAAGCTCATAGTAAGCGAGCTCGTCACACATAATATAGATAATGTTTGGCTTGTCGGGCATGGCAAGGAGGCCCTGGCATAAGGAAAAAATTGTAAAAGCTTTATAGGTATTTTTCAGGTTTATCATTGGGTAATGGGTGTAAGCTGTTAAAAGTTAAACCCTTGGCTTTTGGGCGAAACCTAGAGAACAAGAAAAAAATGCGTATTCTAAATTCTGGAACTGTCTTGAAATTTAAAAGGAGGAGGATTTAAGAAAACTTGTCGGGCACTTCGTTCTGTAAGCCGAGGGAAACTGCAATATTGAGAAATGTAATTTCCCCCATGGTTGTACACTGATCAAAGCGAGTGTCTTGATGCAGGCGTGAAAGTTCGTTGCGCAGGGTAAGGAGTTTATCATCGCTGGATATAGTATCGACACACATACACTCCCGCAGCCTTGTGATTCGGGTGGGTGCCACATTAAAGCGTCGCTTTATCAGCGTACGTTCTTCCCGTTGATATTGATGGCTTGTTTCCAAGTTAATCAATCGGCTGCACAGGTTGACCACGGGTAAATTGTTCTTAAAAAATTGGGGCAGGTAAAATGATTTACGGCCTTCATAGCACTGCTGGTCAAAGTCGATAGCCCGGACCCGGTACTGGTTGTGCTCAAAATCCGGGGTCATTTCCACCACATAATTGTAGGCGCGCATATCACCGAGCAAGCGAACAAAGCAACGCTCGTTAAATTTAATAAATTCTTTGGCAAGCCTTACCTCATTGAGATCTTCCCGCTTCAGGTAGTTATCAATGAAATCATCCCCTGGAACTCCAATGATATGCTCTTCGACAAGGGTGCCACGGTCGACATGAAAATTAATTTCGTTTGGTGAAAGAAGTTGCTCAAGTTCCAACCCGTAAACCCTCGAAGCGTCCGCTTTTTTTACATAGAAGTAGTCGTGGTTGTCATTGTATTGATTAACAATGCGGATACGGAATGGTTTGGTGTTTCCAAAAGTACAATAATCAACCCGGTCAACATACAGGTTAGGTAAGATTTTTTTATCACCCCCCGAGCGTAATAAGACATAAATTTGCTTGAGCCCTTCAAAGATATCTTTGCCGTAGTGTTGATCGTAGACCATCGTTTGCCAAAGGGTGTCCTCATTCTTGTCATTGATAAGCGGATAAGAATCCACACTTTGGAGCAGGTTTTCATATTTAACAGGCAACAGAAGCTCGCGCTTGTAAAACCCAAGGTATTCTCGAAGGCCGGCACTGATCGGAAAAAACTGTTTTTTTTGTTGGAGGTTTTCCTTAGGCATCTCGGGATGAATACTGCTGATTTTACTTGGATTGCCAAGGATATTGGACAGGATTAACCGGAGGATCTTTTACCGCTCGTTCAGCAAACTGCTCGGGCTTTCCTTCAAAACCCTCCGGGTGGCGATTTCGGTGACGAGAAGGGATAAAAGAGTTACCCCCAGAATCACAGACAGCGGAAGCCCTAAGTGAAAGCTCCAAACTCGGTCAAAGATTTTATCAGCAAGGAGATAACTGGTTGCCAGACTTAGAAGTACGCCGAGGATTGATGCTGAAAGGGCTAGCAAGCCAAATTCTAAGCGGACCAGATTCTTGAGGTCCTGAAATGAGGCACCCAATATTTTTAGGAGGTTGATTTCCCAACGTTGCTGACGAGCTTTTTCCCGGGCAAGGGAATAAAGAACAATGATGCCAGCCAAGATGGAGAGACCAGCCATCACCTGTAGAGCCCAAGTCATTTGAGAGACAATTTCGAGGATTTTCTTTCCGGTGCGCTCGACATCTAAGATGGAAATAGTAGGGAAATTACGAACGAGAAAGTCCTGGGTTTCTTCTTTGGACTCACGATTGAGGTTGTGAAGTGTGGCGATGTAAGTTTGGGGTGCATTTTCTAGCACCCCCGGTTGCATTTGCACAAAGAAGTTGGGTTGAAAACTTGTCCATCTTACTCTCCGGATATTAACCACTTCAGCGGTGATGGGAACTCCACTAATTTCGATTTCAAGCTGATCTCCAAGGTCAAGGTCAAGAGATTCTGCGTACTTGTATGCAACTGAAATTTCCGCAGGCTTGGCCGAAGATGCGTTGTAATCCATCCGGACCATTCGCCCACGAATGATTTGTTCGCTTTCCAGTAGATGGTCCCGGTAACTTAAGTTGAAACTGCGGTTTCTGAAGTTACTTCTTCTCTCATCTTCTGGGTTTCTGAATTCCTGTTCCTGTTGGGCAAACTTTTCATAGCTTTTTCCTTTGACTGAAACAAGTTTGCCCCGGATCCAGGGGGTTATGTTTTGCAAAGGTGTACCTCTGGCTTGTAACATTTGTTCCAGTGGGTAACGGTGCTCGTCCTGGATATCAAAAAGAAACAGGTTCGGAAGTTTGGCCTCCTGGTTGTCCGCCCCAATTTCATTTTCTAGGATGAATTGAAACTGAGGAATTAAATTGAGCAAAAGCACCCCGACCCCTAAAGCCAAAAAACCAGTCACTGTGCTCGTCCGGTTTCGAGTTAGGGAACGAGAGGCAAGCCGTAAGGGTAAAGAAGATTTACGAAAAAGACGGTCGAGTAACCATAAACCGATGCGAACAATTACATAGAGGGCAAGAACACTTACCAGGAGAGAAATGAAAAAGAGGTTGGCGAGCTTTGAAGAGTCGCTCTGAAATAAACATAAAGCCCAAAAAGCAAAAATTCCTGGTAAGGTAAAAAGGGCCGACATTTTACTTCCGGGGAAATGGTTACAGTTTGAGGATTCACGAAATAATTCTGCAGGCTGTAGCTGGCGAATTTTCCACAAAGTAGGCAAGGCCAGGAGCCATCCACCAAGAATTGCCACAAGGAAAGCGAGTCCGATACTCGATAAGCTTAACTGGGCATTTACCTCGATTGGCACGAAAGTGCCCAAAGCACCAGAGAGTAATGGGACAATCAGCATACAGGCAAGAATGGCAGGGATGACCGCCGCGATGCCAAGAAGGAAAAGCTGGGCAAAGTAGAGCCGGATGGCGGTTCTTTTGGTCGCTCCCATGCAAACTAGAATTCCTATATCTTTGACCCTTTTGTTGAGAAAACTTTGGTATAAATAACCACTTCCCAAGCAGGCAAGAAAGAGGGCGACCATGGAAACGATACCCAGGAAATCAGAAAGGTAGCGAAGTAAACGCCCGGCACGATGTCCTACTTTTTCGTGAGAAAAAATACGGATTTCAGGATTTGCAAGTGACTTTTCAAGCAGGTTGTAAAACTCATTCAGTTTGGATGGATCTGCTAACTTGAAAAGGTGGTTATGGAAAGCGGTATTTCCGGTAGTAAGCAGGTTAGTTTTATCTAAGAACTTGGTGCTGATAAAGGCTTTGGGTGCCAGTTCCGCTGGTTGGAAGCTGAGCCCGGATTCGTCGAGAATGAAATCAGTAACCCGGAAACTGGTTTCTCCAATTTTTAATTCATCCCCAAGGTCAAGCTCAAGTTGACTGCGAAGTTCAGGGTAGAGCCAGACCGTTTGATGCTCGTGCAGAATGTTTTCATCTTTTCCGGTAATTTTACCGGAAAGCTTGGTGGTGAAGCTTCCATAGTAAGGGAATCCTGGATCAATGGCCACGATCTTGATCAACCGGCTTCTTCCCGTTGGGCCCGCTGCCATAGAAAAGAAATCAACGGCTTTCAATTCCTGAGACTCAATAGGCAAGACTTGGCGGGCGCTGGAAAGTTCTTCGGGGGTAAAGGGCCGCCTTGCCCGTAAGGCAAGATCGGCACCCAGTAACTCCTTGGACTCAGAAGCAACTCGCAAATCGAGAGATGTTTTAAAAGAATCAACTCCCATGAAACCAACCAGGCCAAGGGCAAGGTTAAGGCTGTAAAAAAGGCAAAATGATCGATTGTTTCGAATCTCCCGCCATGCATTTCGAAGCGAAAAAAACATATCAGGATGCAGCCTGAAGCTGACCTTTTTGTAAAACCATCATTCGGTCACAAACGCTTGCCAGTTCCTGGTTGTGGGTTACAAGGATCAAAGTTTGTTTTCTCTCCCGGTAAAGTTGAAAGAGTAAATCCATCACTTCCTTGCCAGTTTCATCATCCAGGTTTCCAGAGGGCTCATCCGCCAGTATAATTTTTGGCTTTGCCACAATGGCACGGGCGATGGCGACCCGTTGGCACTCACCTCCGGAAAGTTCGCCGGGAAAATGAGAAAGTCGGTGAGATAGGCCCACCATTTTAAGGGCATCCCTGGCCGATTGCTGGTAATTTGGATCCTTGCGAAGCTCGAGAGGAATCCCCACATTTTCAAGGGCGGTCAGGTTACTCATAAGATGGTACTGTTGAAACACAATACCCATCGTTTCCGATCGAAACTGGCTGAGCTGATCTTGGGAGAGCTTGGTGATGTCCTGCCCGTCCAAGGTAATCGTTCCAAATTCAGGTTTGTCCAATCCGGACATGAGGGATAAGAGGGTTGATTTTCCACTTCCGCTCTGTCCGAGTATGGCTAAAGATTCCCCTTCTTTTACCTGAAGGCTTAGGTTGTACAGCACTTCAATCCTTTGGGTGCCTTGAAAATAGGTTTTTGAAATTTTATTTATATCAATCATGGTGATGGTGTAAGGGGTAAAAGTTCTTCTGATAAGTGACGAAAAACGAGATCACTAATAATTTTATGACCGGCAGGGTTTGGGTGGATACGGTCGGGGAGGTTAAACTTTGGGTTCCCTCCTACTCCTTCCAATAAAAAGGGAATGAGAGGAATATCCAGGGAATCGGCCAAAGAGGGAAAGATCGCGGCAAATTCCTGAGAATATACCGGTCCGTAATTTGGCGGTATTTTCATTCCCGCCAGCACGGCCGTAATTCTATGCTCCTGAGCCTTTTCTAATATAGTCCGAAGGTTTTGCCTGGTTTCTTTAACAGGTACACCTCGTAGTCCGTCATTTCCTCCAAGTGCTAAAAGCAACAGGTCAGGCTTGCATTGCAGAAACCATTGGATCCGGGAAACTCCACCGCTTGAGGTCGAACCGGTGATACCCCCGTTGATAACTGAGTAGGACATAGCTGTGTGTGGGGAAATTTCAAGGTTGAGGCGTTTTTCTAAGAGAGTAGGGTACGCTTGACTTTCTTGCACTCCGTATCCTTCGGTAAGGGAGTCACCAAGAATGAGAATCTTGAAGGCTTTTGTATCCTTAATTTGTGGGTTCGACAAATCGGACTTGGTCAAGTTGTTAGAGTGGTCGGTACATCCAAGTGCACTAAAGAAGATGAGTGCGATAGCCTTAACGGAGTTGAAGGTGGAATTTGTCATGTGAGAGATATGTTGATTGAATGTAATCATTAATTCTAAAAAACCAATGGTACACTGATAAATTATGATTTTTTTTGAAACCCTCCATGAACACGCAATATCTATAGATTTTGCGATGTTTGTGGTTATTTGGATGGTTCAGCTGATTATATATCCTGCTTTTCGCAGCATAGCAGATTGTGAGTTTTCAGAGTGGCACGCCAAGTACTGCAAGCAGATCGCTTGGTTTGTCTTACCCCTGATGGTATCCCAGGTTCTGGAATGCACAGCTTCCTGTTTTTTTGTTGGCGACATTTACTCTTGGGTTCGTTTGCTTTGTGTTCTTTTGGCATGGGCTGTTACATTCTTCCATTCGGCTCGCCAACACAGAAAGCTGACGATTTATGGGAAAAAAACGGAATTCATTGATTCGTTACTCACAGGTAACTGGATCCGCACTTTTTTATGGACGATTGTTTTTCTTGCTTCCTACCTGAATTACTAACCTGGAATGAAACAGAAGGAGTCGAAAATATGCCCCATATGCAAACTACCCTTTGAAAATCGGAAGAAATGGCAGGCACGGGGACTGTGGGCGAGTGTGGTCTACTGTTCTGATAAATGTCGGGGTCTTTCCAAAAAAAAATTGAAAAAGTGAAAGCACTCTGGTGGATCAAGAGAGACTTCCGGCTCAGGGATAATGAGGCACTCAGTAGAGCCTGCGTGGAGTGTTCCGAGATCTTGCCTTTTTTCTGTTGGGAGCCAGGTATTCTTTCTCTATCCGACTGTTCTGCTTTCCACCTCCAAGCCCAGTGGCAAGCCCTTGAGGGATTAAGAAAAAGTTTAGATATCCGCAAAAGCGAAGTGTGGGAAGATTGCAGGGATATTGTTTTTGCATTAAACTTGGTCTACCAAAAATTTCCATTTACAAACCTATATTCCCACCAAGAAACGGGAAACCTCGCTACATTTTCTCGTGACCAAAAAGTCAAGGGGTGGTGCAAGGAGAAAGGTGTTAAGTGGATTGAAGTAGTGGGTAGTTCTGTACTGCGTGGAGGGAATGCTGATGTAAGGAGAGTGAAGCTGAGGCAGTTTGATTACCGTATGCAACCGGTCCTTCCTATTCCGAACGATCTTAAGTTCCCAAAATCTCTTGCGAAGATTAAGCCTTCGCTTTCATGGTGCGAATTAACCCAGGCAATCCCAAAATTTAATGCAAAGAAATTGTCTCCAGGTTTACAGAAAATCAATGAAAGAAATGCGTGGATTACCTTACAAACTTTTTTAAATGATAGAGGGCATGGCTATTCCGGAGGAATATCCTCACCCAACCTTGCCTTTACCCATGGATCCAGGTTGTCACCTCACTTAGCTTGGGGCACGATTAGCTTGCGCACTGTTTTTTCTGAACTTCAAACCCGTATACAAAAATTACAGGAAAATAAGGAGAGAAATGGATGGCTTCGGAGTTTACGGGCTTTTCAGTCGAGGTTGTTCTGGCGTGATCATTTCATTCAGCGGTTGGAAGCTTTTCCTTCGATGGAAGAAAGACCCTTGAATCCTGCTTATGAAGAGTTGGAATACGAAGACTCAGAAGATATGCTTGAAAGCTGGGTTCGGGGAAATACTGGGTTCCCCATGGTTGATGCCTGTATGCGTTGTTTGAACCAAACTGGCTTTTTGAATTTTAGAATGCGGGCCATGGTGGTCAGTTTTGCATGCTATGGGCTTCATCTGTCCTGGAAAAAGATTCATCCACCCCTGGCCCGGCTGTTTTTGGATTATGAGCCTGGGATACATATGGCCCAGGTCCAAATGCAGGCAGGAGTCATAGGTTTTAATACAATTCGAGTGTATAGCCCTGCTAAACAATTTATAGACCAGGACCCGGATGCTAAATTTGTTAAACAATGGATTCCTGAATTGGAAGACAGAACCGTTGTCGAAATTGCAAATTTTGAAAAGAGCTTTTTTAAGTACTACCCGAGGCCCTGTATTGATTTTCAATCCCGTACAAGGAAAATGAAAGATCAAATTTTTACCATACGGCGAAGTTCTGCGGGGAAGCGGGCAACCGTAGAAGTCCTTGAGAAGCATGGTTCCCGTAAGGTTTCAATCACGCCAAGGAAGAAGGAGGAGACAGGTCAACTTGCTCTTTTCAACAGTTGAGGGCTTTCCTGTAACTGCATATCACAGCGCAAGCGGTTCATCATTGTAAGGCCTTTAAGCAAAGCACCAGGAATATCGTTTTGGATGCCCAGCATCGCACCGACCACCACTCCCCGGTGGCAGTTATCACCACCAACCATCGCATTGGCTGTTACCCCTTTTCTGAAATTGCAATCGTACTTCCAGGATAAAAACAGGGAGGCTAGGAATGATTCGGGCAGGTAACACGCGGTGCTGAGTTTGCCTCCTACAATCTCCCTGTCCTCTTTTTTCTCCCACTTTGCAAGTTGTTTAACAGAAACTCCCGGAAGAGGGAGCTGCTCAATCGTATCTCGAATCGATTGATTTTGGTGGAGATGGATTAAGATCCGAGTGAAGTCAGCTGCGGCCCGCAATGATTTGTTGTTATCATGAGTCGAGCGAACCAAGGTTAGCGCAGACTCCATTAGTTGGGCTGGGTCTGTCTGCCCAACAGCTTCTAGTCCGGCAAGCAGTCCCGGCACTAGGCTTAGGGACCCGATATGGTAGTCATTGGCCCCACAGGAGAGGAGAGGCTTGCCCTCCCCATAATTTGCGAAAAAAGTTCGGTGGTATTCCTCCACATAAGTGTCGCAGTGCCAACCGGGTGTCAGCATTACCTGAACATACCTCTGGAGCCATTGATCAATTTGAAATTCGCCATGCAAAATGATGAAGCGATAAAGTTCTGCGGAGAGTAGTAAGTTAAGGGTATTGTCTCCAGCTTTTAGATGTTGGTGGTAGTGGATACCTCTTTTTCCCCAATATTTTTTTTGGCCGTGTAATATGTCTGATTTGGTTGATTTGGGAAGAAAAGAGGAGCGCCAAAGGATGCTGTCAGGATGTGGGTTTCTGGGATTCAAGTAACCGTCGATGGAGCCATAATCTTTGTCAAGGTTGTGCACATTGTAGTACCAGTGCACAGGCATAGCAATGGAGTCTGCTACCAATGAACCCAGAAATGCATTTTGAAAACTCACAAAATTAGTATAGGTGTTTATCTTTTAATTCCCAAACTTACTTGCTTATTTCATGCCAGACATTGATTTCACTCTATATTATCATGAAATTTATTCATCTGGCTTGGATCCATCTGCTCGGTTTCCAGTCAGTCGATATGAATTATTACATCAGAGGCTATTGAGGGAAGACAGGGGTGGGCTCATCCGTTGGAAAATTCCAGAAAAAGCGAGTATCGAGGATCTGCTGCTTGTTCATGAAGAAGATTATATAAAAAGATTCTTGCAGGGCCGTTTAAGCGAGAAAGAAATGAGGAGAATAGGCTTAAGACCTTGGCGTGATTCCATTGTCGAGCGTACCCTGCTTCTTACTGGTGGCGCACTTGGGGCGTTGGATTTAATCCTTCAGGGACATCCCATTGCCGGTAATATGGCAGGCGGCACGCATCATGCATTTCGAGGAGAAGGGGCTGGCTACTGCATCTTCAATGATCTTGCCATATGTGCTGAAAAAGCTCTGCAGGAAAAAGAGATAAACCGCATCCTGATCCTTGACCTTGATGTTCATCAGGGGGATGGCACCGCTGAAATATTTCACCAAGATGATCACGTGTTTACGGTTTCTTTACATGGATTACATAACTTTCCTTTTCGAAAAAAAACCAGTGACTTGGATTTGGCTTTTGAGAACGAAACCGGCGATGAGGAGTATTTGACTGCGTTATCTGATACTTTAGGATTACTGAAGGAAAGAAAGTTTGACCTTCTTTTCTTTCAGGCAGGAGTTGATGGCTTGGTATCCGATGCTCTTGGTTTACTGAGCTTGTCTAGAGATGGATTAGCTAAGAGGAATAAGCTGGTTTTCGATTGGTGCGAGGAAATCAATATCCCGATGTTGATCTTCATGGGTGGCGGATATGCGAAGCCTATTGAAGACAGTGTGGATGCTTTTACGGATTTGTTTATGGAGGCCGCTCGGCGGGTCTAATGACAAATTCATATTCTTTGAGAATAGCGGAAGGGGAACACAAGGCTTCAAAAATTAGAACCTAAAACTCTGAGTAAGCACTGCTTGTCCTCGTGTTATTTTTTATGCCGATCGACAACTTTTGTAACCCCCCTTTTGTGGGGCTGGATGAAATGTTTTTTTGCC
>Ga0181606_10005029_pt1 | contig 10955 bp, 10 predicted proteins | sample 041ome_10_FD_132994 | JGI IMG/M metagenome (GOLD analysis project Ga0181606, IMG submission 132994) | Coastal salt marsh microbial communities from the Groves Creek Marsh, Skidaway Island, Georgia - 041412US metaG (megahit assembly) | ecosystem: Environmental > Aquatic > Marine > Intertidal...
CTCCGCACTGAAGAGGTCTACGCTGCCTAAGGCATCGTTTACCGCAGGTCGGTCAGGACATATACCTAGGAACAGAAGTCCGTTGTTGTGGTGGAGAAATGAATAAACCCTAAATTGAGTCATACATCTATTGGTGATGGAGGATGTAAAAATTCAATCATATATTTCGGATTGTTGAGAATCAATAATGACCTAAACGTGTAGTACTCTCTGTTTGAGGTATACAGGACGGGAGTTCGAGTCTCCCCGCCTCCACTAAAATAAATCCTCGATTGTTTTGGCAGTCGGGGATTTTTTATTATATTTGTACTGTAATCATCACATAAACATCATCACCATGACACAAGAAGAAGTAACTAAAGAAGTTGAAAACTACAACGGAACTAATAGTTTCATGAATTCCCTCAAAAAAGGACTTAAGAAATACGGTTCCCTTACTGATAACCAAACTTCTGCAGCTATTCGTGTTATTGAAGGTGCTCGTCGACATGAACAAGCGCAAAAACGGATGAATATCACTTTGGTTGGTGATACCATTAAGATTGGTCGTAAGATTGCTTTGGGTATTAAAGAAGAGTATGGTCTTGAGTTTCACCCTATTCTTATCGATGTGACCGCAGTTACAGGTATGACGGACCGAGCACTTCGTATTAAAGGTAAATTGACTAAAGAAAACGGAGGTATTTGCCGTTGTTGTGCTAAAACCCTTACGGATGATATTTCTAAAGTCACCGGTATCGGCCCTATTTGTTCTAAGTATGTCGGAGTACCCCATCCCCGTAACCTCTATGACACTAACGAAATTGAGACCTATAAGAAGAATATGTCTGAAAAGATTGATTCAATCGGGGAGTTTGAATTTTGGATTCCAAAGAAAGCAATTGTGAAATGGAATGGTATGGGGGGAGTGATGGTTAAGATGTGAGAAAGGGGGGTAACCCCCTTTTTCCCTTTTAGGTGATATTTATAGTAATAAACTGTAAAAATTATTTATTATGGGAACAGCAGAAGTTAAAAGTTTAATTAGACACGCATTGACCGCTATTGGTACTTTATTAGTACTTACAGGTCTAAACACATGGATACCTTTGGTAGACTTATTAACAGAGAATTTAGATTCAGTGGTAAACGCTATCGAAGTCCTCGTAGGTTTAGGAGTGGCGGTATTTGGATTCTTCCGGAACAAAGAAAGATTCAAATTAGTTGAAGAGACCCAACAGTAAAACCCCCGAAATTAAAACCCCCGACCAAAAATCGGGGGTTTTTTTTGACATGTAAAATAAAGTGTCTTATAATTTAAAAAAAAAGAATGAACAATGTGTTAGTACTAAATGCAGACTATTCACCTCTGAATATTACTAGTCTTCAGAGAGGGTTTGTTTTAGTAGATAAGGGAAAGGCTGAGATAATAAAAAGTGGGGAAAAAGACATTATCACAACTATAGGTAATTTTGTTAGACCAGTTATTATACGGTTACTAAACTTTATACGGTATAGACCAAAAAACATTAAAGTTAATCGAAGAAGAATTTTTAAAAGAGATAAATCAACTTGTCAGTACTGTGGGTCTAAAAAACACTTGACTATCGACCACGTTATGCCTCGTTCTCGTGGTGGTGGTAATACGTGGACAAATTTGGTTACATGTTGTTCAGGGTGTAATGTTTATAAGGGTAATAAAACTCCAAAAGAGGCTGGTATGAAGTTAATTAATAGACCTTATGAGCCCTCTATTTTCTCTTCTGTTTTTTATGAAGAAGCTGAAGATATTTGGAACGATTTTAAGTTATCGTTTAAATCTTATTAACCATTTTTAACTATTTATAGGTAGTAGTTCTTCAATAAACAAGTAAACCTATAAATGTATGCTTTTAACTTTTTTAAGGAATTTATTCCTTCTTACACTCCCCCTGTTCCTATTTAATGGTAACTTAGGGGCTCAATGTGACGTTTTTATAGAACAAGGTTCTGTAGTCGTTACTGATAATGGTAGTGGTGTCAAATTTCAATTTGACGTTACAAACAATTCAGGTAGTGAATGGGAAGGGGATGTACTTAAAATGTATTGGTCACTTAATTCAAGTGCGCCTATATGGACCATAGATTATACCTCAAACAACAATGTTGGACCCTTACCTCCTGGACAAACTAGGACAATAACCACCCCATGGTTCGACATTCCAAATCTCCCTTCATGGTTTCCTGAAGACCCTGGTCCTGGTGGTGACTTGGACGATTATTGGGTCGAGGCTTTAGAATGGCCTTATTGGTCTGCAAATCCAAACGGTTTTGATGGGACGTGGTCGCAAATGAATCTACGTCTCGGAAGTTGTGGTTTGGGTGATGGTGCGTGGGTATATAACGATAACGGCGACCCTTATTATGGTCCTTTTAATAGTGATTGTCCCGATGTCAATAATGATGCGTTTTGTGATTGTGATGTTAATTTTCTTGGGTTTGACCCTGAAACATATGACGTAAGTATTGAAATAGTGTCTCATTGGAATTGTGGCACCTCTTTAAATACCAGTGGTTTTTCGAGTGAAATGGATTATGTAAATATGATTCAAATCGGAGCTCATGTACCTGGTTGGGATTATCCGTGGGGTTGTACTGCAGCTCAGTACCATTTAGGATGGACGTTTGATAATCCTGTAGCTTTTGAGGAGTTTTATGCTGGTGACACAATTAATTATAATATGTTTTCAGACGATACATTCTATGATGATTGTTTTCAGGAAATATTAGAAAGTGATACTTTAACTTCATGTTTAGAGATTGTTTTATGGCAAATTAATTATTCTGAAACCGCGATTGTCGGTGAGATAGATGGTGGATGGGCGGCAACATGTGGTACTTGCGCGGACCAAACTCAATTTTACCCTGATATGTCTATGGAGTTAAACTCAATGAATATTTGTAATGCACCACCTCCATTGTATCCTGGTTGTATGGATTCAGATGCTGAAAATTATAACCCTAATGCGGGATATGATGATGGTTTGTGTACGTACCCACCAATTTTTGGATGTATGGACCCAATAGCGTGTAATTATGATGTTAATGCGACTGAAAATTATGGATGTATAACTTGTGAAACACCTTATGAAGAAGGTCTTGCGTGTAACGAATTTCATAATTCAGACTCATATTGGGATTGGTATTTATCCGTTTTTGACTGTAACCAAGGGTGTACAGACCCTGAAGCAATTAACTATGATGAAAATGCTGAAAATGATGATGGTTCATGTGAGTACGATACGGTAACTTCACCTGACGCAAGTGGATATGTATCATTTTTAGGTACCATATGTGATAACGGTGTACCATCTAATGAAGTTAATATAACAGTAATTAATCCCGATACAGGTAGTTTTAATGCTACTGATACTTTATTTAATTATTGTGTTGAAGTCCCTGAATTGGGGTTAGATAGTTGTTTATATGGTGATATTAATGCTTCCGATTATATGTTACCCGGTGAAGGTCAGGTAATATGGAATGTTAATGTACCTAACTATATAACACAATTAACCGTAAATGTGTATTATGCTGAAGGTGAAATTGATGAGAACTCTTCCAACAACACTTACTTTTTTTCAAATCTTATTCAAGACCCCGATATATGTCCTATTTTAGGGTGTACAGACCCTATAGCTGAAAACTACAACCCGTTAGCAACAGAAGATAATGGTAGCTGTGAATATATGGTCGACCTATCATTAGATAGTATAACAATAAACGAATATTGTGACGGATTTACTCCCTACTGGATTCCTACATTACATCTAAACAATCTAACCAATCCCGCAATAAATGAATATTGTATCAAAGTTCAAGTCTTAGGACAAACAAACGATACTATTTGTTTTAATGCGATGGGTACAACAATAAATTCATTCGGTGACCTCTCATTAGAATGGCCCGAACCGATTTATTCATATGGTACTATTAGTATTCATGTGTTAGATATTAACGGTGAAAGTGAAAACTCATGGGAAGATTTCGGTGAAGATGATAATATTGGTAATAATATGTTTGTTACTAGTATCTTAGGACCATCAATAAATTGTGATGTTTTAGGATGTATAGATGAAACCGCTAATAATTTTAATCCTAACGCAAATATAGATGATGGAAGTTGTACCTATGATATTACAGAATTAAATTATTTAGGGTCAGAATGTACGGTATATTGTGACCAAACAGGTCCTTACTATTACGTCACCTCCACCTTTCAAAATACGGGTAATGTTACAATTACTGATTTTTGTGCTGAGTGGAATGTAATTGGGGGTGAGGAAGAGATAGGGTGTTTTAATGGAGTTTTAGAACCTAATCAAATAGTAACCTTAGAATATGGTCCTATATACACTGATGGTAGTGGTGTTGTATGGGTCTATTTACAAGAACTAAATGGTGTTGTTTTAAACCCTGAAATAGGATTTACAGAAACATTGTTCTGTTTATCAGAAGCTGAATCAATTTGTATTTATGGTTGTACAGATAATGAAGCGAACAATTACAACCCTGATGCGGACTTGGATGATGGGTCTTGTCAATATGATGTCTTTGGTTGTACGGACCCTGAGGCTAACAATTACGACTCGACCGCTAACGTGGACGATGGCTCTTGTACTTATGACGTATTCGGTTGTACAGACCCAACCGCAAATAATTATAACCCCTTGGCTACGAACGATGATGGAAGTTGTACTTATGATATCTATGGGTGTACTGATTCAAATGCAAATAACTTTAACCCGAACGCAAACGTGGATGACGGTTCTTGTGAATATGATGTATTTGGGTGTACTGATGAAAGTGCTAATAATTATAATCCGTTGGCTAACGTAGATGATGGAAGTTGTACTTACGATATCTTAGGGTGTACAGACCAAAATGCTAACAACTATAACGTTTTTGCTAATGTAGATGATGGTTCATGTGAATATGACGTTTATGGGTGTACGGACATGAATGCTATTAACTACTATAGTGAAGCGAATATAGATAATGGAACTTGTATTTATCCAGGCCCTTGTGATGAGTTTGACGGTCAAGCGTTCGCACCAAACGCATTTAGTCCAAATAATGACGGTTTAAATGATTCTTGGGGTGTCATTACAGATGAAGAGTGTTGGAACTCATGGGAAGTGTTAATCTTTAACAGATGGGGTCAAATAATATATGAAATGAATAACCCATCTGATAGATGGGATGGTAGTTTTAGAAATGGTGAGTATTATGTTGAAGACGGTGTATATGCTTATACGTTACGAGCTGTGGCATGGAATTTGGAGACTATAGAAACTACAGGTTTCATAACCGTTCTCAGATAAACAATCGATAAATAAATTAGGTGACCTTCGGGTCACCTTTTTTTATACAAGAAAAAAGGACTGACACCGTCAGTCCTTTTCGTAGATAATATTAACCCCCTTTTTTTAAAAAAGTTTATGAAAGTACACTATCTCTAATGCCTTTCAGTTTCGAGTCCATGTTCGACTCTATTGAATCCAATAAGGAATCCAATGCTATTGTGAACTTATCTTCAAGTTCTCTTTTAAAATCTTCATTATCTATTCTATTCATTAATAACTCCCTTGTCATATTTGTCAAACCATTCAAATATTTTTCCCCGAATTCTCTTATGAATGTATCTGTGATAATTCTGGCTAAAAATCTCTTATCTGAAAATACTTGTGGGAATTCATCTTCTTCTAATTCTAATATAGATTGTTTTAAGACTTCCTTTTCGAAAGAATCCATATCTAATTTTGACTCTAAATAAGTTATTAATCTATCTTTAAGGGTATCTATCACTTGAGAGTTTTTATCTCCCATAAGACCCTTTAAAACCATTATAAGGTCCTCATTAATAGTGTTAGTAGATATACCCATATCCACTAAGTTCTTTGACTCCACAAAGAGTTTGTTAAAAAATTTAGTTGTTTGAATTTTTGAATTAAGGTTTACAGATTCAGAAATAATACCAAAACGTCCCTTAACAATTTTTGATTCTGTGAGTTTTGTAACCTTGACAGTCTTTGTGTCGTTTAGGTTCTTTTTTACTATCTTCTTTAGACTCATCTTAATTCTTTGGTCTCCACGCATTTATTGATTCGTTGAATTCCTTACTATTAATCCTCACTCTTTCATAAATATCTGCGTTTTCTGGTTTGTCAAACTTAAATCCTTTTTTTTTTAAATTTTCTAACATTTCCTTCTGACGTTTTGTGAGCTCATTTGTAAGACCTTCCCCGTCCAATAATGATTGTAAACCTTTCTTCTCTTTTGTCTTCATAACCTCTTCAAATGGTTCATCTTTCTCCATTTCTTGATTATGTGTATTAACATAAGTATCAGTCTGTATTTCTTCCTTTTCTTTATCGTTAAAATCTACTTCAGGTATCTCATCCCCACCGACTATCTTAAAGTCCCTGTAATCAGGTCCTTCGTTGTTTAAAACAGTAAAGTATACTATACCACCGTCGAGTAATTTACCGAGACCATTCATTTGTGAGTTAAATGGTAATTCGATATTCGCGTTGTTATAGTATGAACCCAATCTAACGATAGGTTCACCTGTCTTTTTATCTTCACCTTTTGCAATAACAACTGACCTGATGAATGCAATATCCTCAGGGTATTTTTTGATAAGGTCATCAAATTCTCTACTTATTTCTTCTCTATCTTCATCAGTAAAGACTACTTTTTGTTTTCCTTTGTCATTGGCGGTGTAAAAGTTAAATTCCTTTAACTTATCATCTATCATCTCAGGTAAAGAGTTATTCATTTCTTCTTCTTTTATTATATTCATTAATCCTTTAGATTCGTTTAATTTTTTATACGCATCAAATTCGGTCCATCGACCATTAGAGTCAATTTCATCGTCTATCCATCCCCATGGTCCACTTGTTCCATTTTTTCTTTCTACTTTATACATTCTTGGTTTATCTTCTGATAAATTTCTACCCCATAAAACAATTCTTTCTTTACCGTCAGGGGCACCTCCACTACCTGTATCCGGCCATTGTATTCTTAACATTTTAGCAACATATCTATTTTGAGGTTGCTCTGTTGTACCTGTTCTTAAATCATCATACAATTGTTTAAATTCTTTTTCTACCTCAGAGTTACTACTTTTACTATTAACATGTAAATTTAGGTTGTGATACATGTCTTTAATTTGACTTTGGAAGTCTCCTGTAAGTACTACTCCACCGGTTGAACCTGTAGAAGGTGCAGGTGCAGGTGCAGGTGCAGGTGCAGGTGCAGGTGCAGATGATACTACTTTTTTACACATTGTCCAACCATCGCTCGATTCATAACATTCATAATCTTCGGATGCACTATCCGCCACAAATTTTGGTGTGGTATAACCATCAGCCTGTAGTTGAGCCTGAGTTTTACTACTTGGTAAAGTTCTTACGATACCCATTATTGATTATCTTTAATAAGTTGGTTTATTTGGTCTAAACTATATTGTTTTACAGGTGTATAATTATTATTTATATCTAATATTTGTAAACTTTTTTCATCATTAGAATAATTTATCATGTACTTGTTACTTGCTAAATTACCGTGGTCATCAAGCATATCGCTAGGTAATGAGCCAGCATCATAATCTTTTAATACATTTACAATTTTTTCTTCTTCATTTTGGTTTAACTTGGTGAATAATCCTTGTTCTGTTATATCTAAATCGGTTTCGAATTCTTCGATTACTTCTTTTACAATTTCTACCCCCTCTATAGATTTTTCTCTTAGTAACCACGCTAACCCACCGCCCACAACAATCCACCTCGCCCCACCAAAGAATAAAAGTGACACTAGCCCTATTTTATATTTCGTCGCTAAACGAGACCATCGAGCAAGTGCACTCTTATTTTTTATAATATTCATTAATTCTTTATTATCCTTTAAATTTTCTTTAATTTCTGTTTTTACGAGCTCTCTTATTTCTTTTTTAGTTTTACCTTTTAAAATCGTTTTTGTGGCGTCATCAATCTTATAGGATTGTAATGCTCTCGTGGCGTCTCTTCTTCTATCTATAAAAAGTCGAGTAAATTCATTGTTTGTCCAATGATTTTCCGACTTAAAGGCATCTCTGATTTCATCATCAGTCATAAGAAGTTTATCAAGTTCTTCAGTAATATCCTCATCTGTCAATGAATCAATTATTTTTGAAAGATTACCTTTTTCTACTTTAGTAGATAATACATCACTATTATCTAAAACAGAATCTTTTAAAAATGCTTTAACACTTTCAGGTTCATTTTTAAATTGTGATTCGATTATACTATTAATTATATCTAATGTATCTTCATCTGATAACTTATCTTGGTTATCTTCTAGTTGTTTTACAATATTTTTTATTCTCGTTTGAGTTGCTTCAGGTAATATGTCAAAAATGTCTCTTCTTAATTGTTTCGCAACATCATCATTAAATGATTTCATACTTTCAAGAGAACTAAAAAAATCATCTGCACTTTTTGATTTTTTCATCAAATTTATTAAATTATCAATTTCTTTACTTCCATATTGTGCAATTTCATCAGCACTATTTTTTACTAAAGTTCTTAAAGACCTTATTATAGTTGACATTGATTCATTTATAATTTCTCTATTTTCTGTAAATAACATAAGGTCATTAATACGGGTAACTTCACTTATTAAAAGTTTAATATTTTTACTCATAACAATATAATTTTACTATAAATATTTGTAATTAAGAAAAAACGTATTATATTTGTGAAATGAGTAAATATCAAATAGGTTCACAAGTAAGAGATATCAGAAATGGGAAGTATCACATTATCATTGATAATGAAACTTTTGATGATTTATCTTTGTATTACACTTCGGGTGGTACATCAGTTCCCGAATACTTTTTGATTTCCACTGATAAATCCATTTTATCTTCTTTGTTTGAACGACAACAAAAAGATGAAGTAATTACTGAGTGGTTACAGGAAAATACCGAACTTAAAAATATTTTACCTGAAAAAAACTTTGATTTTGATAAATTCCTACAAGACTGGATTAAGAAAAACACTAAACCAAAAAATTTGTGGGATAAAATCAATCATTTTTTTTGGGGAGTTGATTAAGCATCCTATCAATATCTTTTTTAGATTGTTCTTCTGTGAGGTCTGGCTCGATATTCTCGAACATACTTACATCAATATCTCCCAAACTTTCGACTTCCTCCTTAGATAGTGAAGCTATAAGTAGCCTCATTAATGCAATCGCAATCTTAATCTGTTCTTTAGGACTCTTTAATATATCAATGACAGGTTTAAATTGTGATTTGTGTCTTTGTTCCTGAGCAGTTAATTTATTGTCTTCAGTCATTGCTAACGTAAAGAGATAATATAACGTATCAACGGCTATTGGGAATCCGATAATACTTAGATAAACTCTCATCGGTTTATTAAGTTTTCTTGTAATACCCAATACATATTTTAATGTCTTTTCTAAACCATTTTGCTTTGCATAAAGTTCTAATGATTCCTTAAGTGCCTTCTTCCAATTTTTAAGTACACCTTGTTCAATAACTTCTTTACCTTTACTATTCAAAACGGGTTTACCGCCAACAGTGGCAATACCATCAACATTCTTTATTTTTTTAATCATCGATACGGTTTCGGGTCCTGGTATCATAGCAAATGCTAATGCTATTGATGCATCATAATATTCACCTTCATATGCATATACACCCGCATTTGCCAATCCAAATCCCATAGATGCTAAATTAGCGGCAATTGCAAGTGGAGGAAATGGAACCATACTCATAAGACCAGTTATTAATTCTGCAGTTTCTAATACTCCGTGGACTGTCCAATTTTCAAAGTCCATATCTTCGTACCACTGTTCTGCAGTTTCGGGTTTAGAAAGAGCACCATAGTTTGGGTTAAATAACTGTTGTGTAAAAATACTTTCTTGTTCAGATAAAACTTTAGACCTATCGTAACTCATAAGTCTATTCATCTCCACTAACTGTATTCTAATATTTTCCTCCATATCAATAAATATTATGTTAAAGTGTTTGATTTACCTCTATTGAGTCCTGATTCCCATTTACTGTTTTGGTCAATCATATTTCCCTTACCTCTATTAACATTATCTGTCCACACGGTTATCGTTATTTGATTGGCTGGTCCGCGAGTTAATCCTGTTTCCCATGTAGTAACACCAGCATTTGTAGACGATGAGTCACCCCCTCCATCAGTTGCATCACCCGAATCTCCACCACCTTCTTCTTGTTCTGTTACTTCTTCATCCGCCGGAAATCCTTCTTCACCATATATTTCAGGATGTTGTAATCCGTACTTCTTAAGTAATTCACCTGCAACTGCATTTGCTTCATCTTCTATAGGTCCACCAACATTCTGTATTTTACCTTTCAATTCACCTTCTTCATTTTGATGATGGTGTACTAACTCATGAGCCACTGACCTCATAATGTCTTGTAACGCCCTTTCTTTGGTATAGACGGTGACCTCCGCATTTTCTATATCTGCATTTTCACCATCTTCGTACCTATAAACTGCTGTTGTATCTACTTTAGACTTGTCTTCCGTGTAGTCAATATTAACCTCATTTTCTATACCTAACTCTTTTACAACTAAATCAACAAAATTTTCCAAATGTCTTTTATCCTCTGAAGGAAATAAAGATTCACCTTCAGTAATGTTCATAAGGGTTTTAATACGATTAATATTTTCGTGTAATAGACTCATATATCATAAGTATCATCAAAAATATTATTGGAACGTACAAGATGGTATGTAAGTACACGGAGGTGGAGTAATACTACTTTTTCTTTCTCTTTGTCTTACTCTTATTATTGTCGATATTTCATGTGCACCACCCGAACCAGGTCCTAATTGTGATGTGGTTAAATCATATGAGTAGTGAAATACCAAATCACCCGTATCAACCCCAAA
>Ga0181606_10005031_pt1 | contig 10952 bp, 13 predicted proteins | sample 041ome_10_FD_132994 | JGI IMG/M metagenome (GOLD analysis project Ga0181606, IMG submission 132994) | Coastal salt marsh microbial communities from the Groves Creek Marsh, Skidaway Island, Georgia - 041412US metaG (megahit assembly) | ecosystem: Environmental > Aquatic > Marine > Intertidal...
ATCCAGATTCTCCAGGACACGTCCGTATAATTCTTCCCACGGCCGCTTACGAAACGGAGGAAATGCACTGAATGAAAATTTGATGCCGACATCTCTGAATTCCATCCCGGAAAACAAACGTGTATACACAGTACACAATGTCCGTAATGGAAAATTGGACCGTGTGTACCATGTCAATTTTCTGAGGGAGATGTTTACAAAATCCGGACGACAACAAGTTCCTCATCCATTCAATCCTGGCCGACAAATCAAATGGGACAATGTTCATCAATATAACCCATAGTAGGTCAGCAGGAAATTGGAGTCAGCGCTGTCTTGATTTGAGGTGCAGACTGCAGACTGAACATCAACGAATCAACGTCGAAAGAGTCGCCTGATTGGGTTGCTCCTCTTACGTTGCTTCTTCCTCAATATGGATTGGATACGATTCAGGTGCGTCTCTGACTCTTCTAACATCATTCCTTTGAGACGCTCTTCTTGTTCGGGGGAGTACGATTTTCCAGGCAAAGGGTGACGGAGCGGTCGTGAACGTGTTTCCCGAATATGACGTTCCAGCTCATGAGCCCGTCGTTCCAAATCGCTGTAATACATCTCGTTGTAGGTCCCGTGGAGATGCTTTGGCAGTGGAACAAAGTCCTCAGGTGTCAAACGGATGCCCGGGTTGGTGGGGGATCGCAATGTACGCCCTGTCCGTGTCATCCCCTCCACCGTGCTCCGGTTGTAGACAAACGGAATCTGGGATTTTCGCACGTTCTGGGAGATGTAAAGTGCCCTGCGAGATGGCACGGGCTCCTGTGTGACTGGATCGATGTGGATATTGTGTTTTGCGTGCAACGTAAGACGTGTTTTGCGTGCATGGCGAACGGGTGCCTCCCCATTCAACAAGCGTTCCAACGTACGCAGTTTCAATACGGAATCCCGGTCGGGAATTTCGTCTGCATAAAAAACGTCTGCATTAGTCAATTTGGCATGGACGATTTGCCGCGGTGTATGATACATGTATGTAGCGGGTCCCGGGGCTGTTGGGCTGAAACCGAGTGCCAACAGCCTTTTGGTTGCTTCGATATGCATGAAATGCACAGCTGCATGTAGGGGATATATTTTGTCATGGAGTAAGCCAGAGCGGAGGAGATAGGCAATGCACTGTTTGGCCTTGATTTCCAGAGCATACGAAAACGGATCGCCGAGGGTTAAATCTGTGTGGATATGTCTTGTATCCATCTGTTGCACGGACCGGGCAGCACCGTGAGATAGAAGAAGATCGAGTAACCTGACATTATCGTGTTTTACGGCTATTATTGCTTCTTCGTGGGTTGCCTTGGCTCCGTGTTCGAGGACCAACTTCACCAGATCCGTCTCCATGGGATGGAAATAACATAGGCTATACAGAAAGGTGGTTCGGGTTGTAGACGAATTGAAAGGCCAGATCCGGATCTTTGGGGAATTCACATTGACACCCTTGTCGAGGAAAGCTTTCACAATGCGCAAATGAACGGCTGCAGGAAACTTCAAGTAATCGTTGGCTAATGAGTGAATCAACGTGTATGATGTATCTACTTGTCTATGATCAGGATCCCGATAAGTAACAATGGGCGTTTCTAGAACGTGTAATGGTGTATTTTTGATCATTTTCAGGGCGTCCGTGACACATGGACGAGACCTCCGAGTACCACCATCACGGTATGAATCGCTGCAACGGTAAATAACTTCGTGGATATCGTCGAGGTGTTTTTGTGATGCTGTCATACTACTGTATATATACTACTGTAAAAAAATGAGGACGAACGTGGTAAAGTCCGTCTGCCCTAAAAAAAGCACCTTTCGGGACATATGATGGACATATAAAGGAACGGCATGCTTGTCAATCGCATGGGGAATTGGGTGTACGCCGACAAACTCAAATATCTCCAGAAATGTTGCAAACCTGCCGTCATCACCCAGCTCACCAACCGCCTGACTGCCAGTGACTACATATCCTTCTCCGATGCCGTCGACAGAGTGACCCGATGTCTTCCAGTTCATGACGGCCATACAAATGCCATGCACCTTGTCTCGATCCGTTGTGAGGCCGTCGTGGAATCGCATATGGATATCTTCCTCGAAAAGGATCCGATCGAGGTCTGTTTGCGCCTGTATCGTTGCTGCTGGGGACCCGATGCCAAGCCAGAACACCGGACCATCTGGTTCTGCAAGGGGATCTACGAGACGCAAATGTACGTCCAGGAACATAATGAAGAGCAGACGAACGAATGTACGTCCATCATCTTCGTCAAAGATTTCAATGAGACCATGCTGATGGTCCTCGATGGGATTGTTGCCGTTCTCGCATTGCTGCATGATCCCGAGATTATGTACCCATTGAGCAGTGAACAGCGAGCCTGCATCCTTCGTACGTACAAATTTCTGTACCCCAACACCAGTACAAGCCTATCCATCCTCAACTACATGCGTCAGGACAAGACGTACCAAGTCCTCAAACAGGCGACGTTCGAACATACTCATTTGACTCAATTCAAAGAACTTAAGAAAGGTCTTCGGGCCGAGCTGCGTAAGTACAGGTGGCAAAACATGGTAATTGCATCTAAATAATGTAATAATAATGCAATCTATTAAATCTCAATCACTTTCTTCTCACGTGCAGGGCCTTTCTTGCTGCCACCGCCACGCTTCTTTTTTGGTTCCACAGAAATCAGTTTGGTCGATTCTGTTGACTGACCAATCGCATGCAGTGTATCCATATCAACCGGGCTTTCATTTAGGGACGGATCCCTCAAATCGTCGTACGAAGGCGCTCCATCAAACTCAGACGGAATATCGCTCAACCTGTCCGACTCGTTGTCCATTCCGTCGATTGCGTCCATTCTGTCTGTTCCGTCCATATTTCCTTTGTTCCCATCATCGTTCTCCCTGCCATTGTCTTTGTTTATGTCTTCGGGCACCTCTTCGACCACTGGACGCGTCGAAGCAGGGGGTTTGACGCTTGGAACTGGTACGTTGGGGAGCATGTTGGTGGCCAGGCCGCTCAACGCCCCAAGCCCTCCGAGCCCCCCTCCGAGCCCTCCGAGCCCTCCGAGCGCCCCCAACCCTCCGGGATCCATGCCACCGAGAGGGCCCTTCATTTCCCTGGGCTTCGCTGGACCCCTGCCCTTGGTCGCCTTGTTCGCCTTGTTCGCCTTGTTCGCCCTCGTCTTGCTCCCCGTCGACATCTTCTTGGGAGCCGCGTACATGCGCATCATCTCCTCGCGCTGACGAGAGTCCTCCTCGTAGTCGTACTCGCTCTCGCTGTCGGATTCGCTGTCGCTCTCGGAATCAGTGTCGGAGTCACTGGGGTACCTCCTCCTCTGGCTCTGCTGCTTACGGTTGTTACGCTTCCTCTTCTTCTTGCGGGAGTTGCGCGGTGGGTACCGATCGTAGGCCGGGGTCATCTCGGGCTCCAGACGGGCTTTCCTGGACTTGTTGACCAGGTGCCATGTGAACGCCGATCCGCCAATCATAAACATGAGCTGCAATTCTGGCGGCATGCTCATACGTCCCGCGTGCTTTCGGTGCAGCTTCTCAAAGATCAAGTCGAATTTCCCAATATCGTCCATCACGGATTCGCTCCACCCGTTGAGTTCCAGATCGAGGTAATCGAAACGTTTGTTCGCGTACTCGATGCCCGTACACACAGTCATCAATATTTGACGCTGGAATGCAACGGAGGCGTCCACCTCCTGCTCAGCCTTGGCTCTTTCGGCTTCGGCACGCATATCGCGGATATCGCTATCCCAACTGAATTCACGGACAGGGACACCATTCCGTTGAGCCCTTTGGAGACGGAACATGATATCGGCACGTTCGTCTTCGATGGTCCGGAAGGGTGGGAGGGGCGTGGCCATTGGAGGTTCTCCCATGGCGCCCATATTGCCCGGAGGTATGTATGTATACTCTGGCTCCATGTCCGGTGGGAGTTGAGCATCTCCAGAGAACACGGGCGAATTGGGAGGACTGTCGAGCTTGGATTGGTTGGCGAATCCCATTAGGTCGTCCATGTCGGGTGGGGCCGTCGGGGGGGGAGGTGGTGCGGACTGTGGCGGTGCGGACTGTGGCATCGGAGGTGGTGCGGAGGGTGGACTTGCATTGACCGCATTGGATACATTGCGTGGGATTGTATACTGGATGGATGCATCGGGTCCTGTATCAGAGGAGACGTTCAGAGATGGTGGTCGAGCGCGTCCAGAAACGAGCGTAATGTCCTCCATTGACGTTGGACAGACTTTAATCGATGTCGTTGAGCGCGCTCCTTTATAACTTGAGTGAATGCCACTGACAGGAAAAATCTCTCACTTCAGAGTATCATGCAGACTTCTGGAAGCAAACGACGATCGCCAGCAGAAGCAGCGGGGCTCGCGGCGATCAGACGGGCAGCACAAAGTTCGGGATCTCGTTCGGGATCTCGTTCGGGATCTCGTTCGGGATCTCGTTCGGGATCTCGTTCGGGTTCTCGTCCATCTGTAATAGGATCTCGTCCAGGTTCTCGTCCAGGTTCTCGTCCGCCATCTCGTCCATCTGTAATAGGTTCTCGTCCAGGTTCTCGTCCAGGTTCTCGTCCATCTGTAATAGGTTCTCGTCCAGGTTCTCGTCCGCCATCTCGTCCATCTGTAATAGGTTCTCGTTTAGGATCTGTAATGGGACCTCCCAGACCTTTTGAACGCTCAATGTCAGCCCCTGGTGGGTTCAGACCAGGATCCCGTATAGGGTCCAGGAGTTCAGTGGGATCGGGACGACCAGTGCAAAGCTTCCCCCTTCAATTTGGGTCACAGCCTCGAACGAGATCCGTCAGACCGGGTTCAATGGGACCCCCTCGATCCGTCAGACCGGGTTCAACGGGACCTCCTCGATCGTCTGCGATCTCACCCGTCACCTATCGACGTGTCTTCAAACTGCGACAGAACAACAGCACATGCGAGTGTGTGTGTCGCCAACCTGGCAGATGATTGGTACTTCGTCGCCATGGACCGGCTCCAGAATATGACTCAATATACGCCTTACACAGGACCTGTCTTCTTTGGCTGTTCCCTGGTCTCGGTCCGTTACGACTTTATACGTGGATACATGGAGGGCAGTCGGCAAATCATCGCGACTCAAGCGGCACAGAATTCGTCGGAGGATATGTCACAGAATTCGTCGGAGGATATGTCACAGAATTCGTCGGAGGATATGTCGTGGGATATGTGGTCACACCCGTATTATGATGAAATCCAACAAACTGTGACATCCTGTCGGTATAATCTTGCAGGTGTATATGACGGAGTGCGTTTGTTTTGCCCATCAAATATGTAACACTTGATCAGATGGACAGTTCCCATTCCAAATCAACCCCGTTCGGTGACGATATCAACGCCACGCCCCTCTCGAAGCTCCAACCGTCCATCATTTCCAAGAAGGACATGGGACCGATCGATATGCCCACGTATAACCCATCCATTCCAGAGGATCCTGAGCCGCCCCAACAACGTCGTGTCCAGTTCGCCTCACAAACGAAGGGCAAGCAACGGCCCGTGAAGTACAGGAAGCCGCAGAGGGCTCAACGGCCTCGGGAATTTAGGAGGACCTCGATGGACAACTCGATGGACAACTCGATGAACCAGCGATTCCAGTTCCAGCAACCGACATCCCCGCCCAAGGAGAAAACTCACCGAGCCGTGCAGTTTTTGTCCGATTACGGTGGACGTATATTTGTCTTCGTGCTCATATTACTGGTGTTGTTTATGTATCCAAAAGTAGCTATTGTTCCGTATATAGGCAATGGAAACAAGGTGACGTTCCTTGGGTCTGTGTTTCTGGCGAGTGCGGCTTCGGGGGCATATGGACTTGGCAGTGCATTCCTTTAAATGGTAGTTGCTTGATGCATTTCGTTATGGTTGATTAGTACGTACTTGTCTTTATTAAAAGCGACAAGTGGGATCGATTTCAACAGTGTGTTTTGGGATACCATACACACTGATGCAATCTGTTTCAATGGGTGGTTGATTCCGTGGACAATGCATGCACAGTGGATGCATATGCCACATATACATTCTGGCGTCTTTCCCTCCAGGCGATCTTTGATATCAGCATGGACAGTGTGACACGTTCTGAGAACCCTGTTGTACACAAAACGGGTCCCGAACTCGAGTTGTTGAAGTGCCCGAACCAGTAAATCGGTCGCATGAACCGTAATGTACAACGCTGGAATATCCGGGAGGGCATGTTTGAACTGTTTCATCATCGCGACGCATCCTTTCTCGCTCACGGCACACGCCCTGGCAAGTTCCTTGATGCTTCGGCTGTGGCCCATCATTTTGCAAGAATAGTACAAACAACAGGTAGAGACAACGTATCTGTTTGCAGGCATACGTTGATTGAGGGTGCGTTGTGCATCGTAAAAACGGTGGAGAAGGACAATGGCTTTATCGCAAGTACCGAGTGACAGTCGGAGAGCCTGTGCAAAATTTTTGATGTACCCCACAGTTTCCTTGATGGGAGCCGGGACATGTGGACAGATCAATTGTGATAGGTTGGCCGACCGTCCATCCTGTCCACCCTGTCCATTCTGTCCATTCTGTCCATTCTGTCTCGACGACTTGGGAGAATGCAGCGAGGGCACAGGATGGACAGGATGGACAGGATGGACAGGATGGACAGGATGGACAGGATGGACAGGATGGACAGGATGGACGGAATCGACAGGTAGGTCAGTGGCGAAGGGTGATCTTTCTCCGGGTCGAAAATCGGCACGTGCGTTCTCATCATGGAACCATTCTTGTCCTGTATCAAGAGCGTGCGCAGTGACCACACGTCCACAGTTCTGACATACTGTGACGTTGGACCCTGTAATGATAAGATCTTCTTCGCCATATGGACAATCACAGGACTCGCTGTATGGGTGTATCATCGTCATCCTGTAATACGCCACGCTGACCCGAAGAACCCGTATCTACCTGTCGATTCGGCTCCCACCCCTATCGGGAGATATTCGATAAGAATCTGCTTGTCATGTGTCAGTTGTCATGTGTCAGTTGTCCTCCTGGCAGTAGAAGCACAGTAGATATTATTCATCAGCAGCGATGATCGAGGACACAATTGGCACCTACCTTACGGCCCCGGCACCACCACACAAAGACGCTTCCGTATCGTCAGTGCCTGCCTTACCCATTTCGTTATGCATCATTGAAACGAGGTTGACCTTTTGGCTTCCGAAGGTCCTTCAGAATGCCCTGGATGCGTTCCCCCAGTGTACCATATTTGTGGTGGCTCCGGCTAACGTTCTTACATGGCTGACAAACACCTTCCCATCTGTCCAATCTGTACGGGGCATTGCAATTCCTCCCCAAATAGGATCGAGGAATACGTTTAATGCAGTGATGTACAATCCAGAGTTCTGGACCCATTTCTCGACTCCGTATGTGCTCATGTTCCAATGTGATACGTGTTTTGTTCGTGGGGCATCCACGAGGTTATCCAGCTTCATGCCGTTTAAGCACGTGTACTACGGAGCAGTGTGTGGATCGTTACAGGCCGATAGCTTCATCATCAACGGTGGACTGAGTCTTCGTCATGTCGAGACCTTCCAGAAGGTGTTGAAGACGGCCACAGAGACGGACATGAAGGAGGACGAGGACATTATGTTCACCCGCGCGCTGAGGACGCAGGGGTACAGTTTGCCCACGATCGGGGAGTGCATGGACTTTGCCGTGGAATCTCTGGGCAATCCGAGTCGAGCCATCGGGATTCACGGGTCTGACAAGTACTACGCACCGCCTTCCCTGATTGCGGCGATGTTCGGACAGGCGTCGGTTCCGATCTTCGACTGTGTGATGTACAACGGCGAGCCCATCTTTAGGAAACGTCTGAGTTTGCTCGAGAACATTGTGGAACAGTTCATCGTGGTGGAGAGCCGTCTTTCCCATTCGGGTGTTGTCAAGGAGCTGGAGTACCCGCTCAAGTTCCCGAACGGGCACCCCAAGGTGACCTATATCGTTGTGGACACGTTCCCTGCTGTCCCGGAGTCGTTCCGAGCCGGCAGTGCGTTGGAGATTAGGGAAGCATGGTGGAGGGAACGGTACCAACGCGATTATGCCCGTTTGCACGTTCCTGACGTCGACGGGTTGGTCTTGGTCAACGATGTGGACGAGCTTCCCGATCCGTCGTCACTGCTTGCTGTATCGGCGACGGCCGGGTGTCACATGATGAAACCGAGGCATTTGTTACAGGAGTTCCTCATATACACGCCGAACTGGGTGAAGAATGATGAGGTATGGTTAAAGGCGTACATTTGCGGGACACGTTCCATGCCCCAATCGATGACGGATCAACGTTGTCGTGGACCTGGTGTCTCCCCACTGATTACGGAGGGTGGTTGGCATTGCAGTTTCTTCTTCGACGACATCGAGGAGCACATCCGCAAGGTGAAGCATTTCGCGCACCGTGAATTTAAGTCGCACATTGACAGGGAGGTTATTCGCGACCGTATCGAACGTGGACAGGACCCATTCGACCGCGGGGATGCATTTAACGGGACAGCCACCACACGTCATCACTGGTTGGAGTACGTGTAACAGCCCCCCTGGTTGAGGCCAACGTTGTATAAAAAAGTAAATGGAACGGAATTTACCATGTTGTTTATGCTTGTGGGTGAAAATCTGATTTTTACCACGTTCGTCTAGGGGTTGCGAAGGTGCAGACTGACGTCAACGTGGTATAAAACTGAAAAGGCCGATTTGAAAACTCTCTCCCATCGGAACGTCTAGTAATCCTCTGGTCATTCTCTATACAAATAATATTCATGTTTTTGACTTTATGCCATGTTATATATCTAGCCCTCTGAGACCTTATATAGAGGACAAAAAGTGAATCTAAGCTTCTGGAGCAAAATACAGCGTGGTAAATTATGAAGATCCTTATTTCATAATTTACCACGTTGGGTTCGTTTGGCGTCCCGAGGGGTGGACGAACGTGGTAAAGTCCGTCTGCCCAAAAAAAAGCACCCTCGGGACAGAGACTGGAACCCCCCTGTACCAGCGCCGCTCACACACCGCGGCTGGGAATTGACCACGTTTACAAAAGTGGGTTGTACAGCCCTCCAGAGCGCTGGACGAGGGCGTTTTCGGGGGTCAAAATGGACTCAACGTGGTAAAAAACAGGAATTTAACTGAAACGTATGTGCCGCGGCAGCTTTCATCCTTGTGTCCTTGTGTCCACCCTGTCCATTCTGTCCACCCTGTCCACCCTGTCCATTCTGTCCACCCTGTCCACCCTGTCCACCCTGTCCACCCTGTCCACCCTGTCCACCCTGTCGTCTAATGCCATGATTTATTGTGGAGCATATGTTCAATGGCGAAGAATCAATCAATGTACCTGTACGTGTCGAACCAGTGCCCGAGCTGTGTTCGTATGTTGGAGATCGTTAAACGTCTCGGTGTCAAGGCAACTGTCATTAATATTGATGAACAAGCACCCCGTCACCGTATAGATGCTGTGCCGACGATTGTGACGGGGCAGGGAAAATCGTATGTGGGAACGAATGCCTTTATGTATATGCAGCAGATGGAAGAGGAATGTCCCTTGGATCAGTACGCGTTGATTTCCGGAGAGGATATCAATCGCCCGTATACACATATGGACACAGACGAGACGCTCCTGGAGTGCCCGTTCTCTGCCTTTGCTGATGACTGTGACTAGCGCTGATGCTTTTTTCTGTTCTTTGAGTATGAACAAAGTCGTGGATAGTGTGTACATGAAAGCCAGCATCCCGTTGTTGCTGTTTACGCTTGTGCCCATCGTGTCCGCAGCGTCATATCGTCTGGAATGGTTGGAAGTGTTGGGTCTGTTGTACCTTGCGTACGGCGTGGTCATGACCGTGCATTCCATCCTGTTGTTTGTTGATTCGAAGATCCGTGAGAAACGTGCCAAGCCAGGGAACGCGACAAGGGTGGGCAAGGTCGGTCAGCTGTTTTCCCCCTGGACGCCGATCGGGGGCGGGATACAGTTGGCCATGTTCCTGGTGTTCCTGTGGATGAGTTGGGGGGTTCCGCTAATAAATTTCAGGATGTAATAACGGACCCCTCCCCGAAAATATTCTGGCTCGTTCTAATATGGGATCTAAATCCCGCCCACAAGAGTTTGCCCATGTGTCCTGTTTTAAGTATTCCCGTTCAAAATGTACTTCCAAGCATGGGAATACACGGTCGAAATGTATTGCCATGCGTAAACAGAAATGTCTCAAAAATGGAGGCTATGAAGATACTGAGGACGATCTCATGCGGTATGTCTATGCTCAGGATGGAAAATCCGTCGGAGGCAATGCTTTTAATGTGGAGCGATGTGACGCTGACCGTCGTGTGAAAAAACAAGAGCAGATCGCACGTCTTCAAGCCAGGGTTCAAGACGCAAAATCCACACGTGATCAACTGATCGCAAAGTGGAAAGCTCTCGGGTACGCGTATGATAAAAACTCGTATGAAGCGGGATGTGCGGCAAAGATACGGAATGCCAAGTCCATCAAGGAACTGCGCGAAATCAGAGTTCCGTTTGGTAAAGGGAAAGATAACTCTGAACCATGTGGTTATTATAACGTCGGTAACGGTGAGGAGTGGTCGTATACTGATTGGGAACGGCGATTTACAGCTGAATACAACAAGAATCAATACAATAAACAGAATCCCAGGAAAGTGAGGAATAATAACAATTACAACAACAATTACAACAACAACAACAATAACAGGAACAATAACAACAACAATAACAACAACAATAACAACAATAACAACAATAACAGGAACAATAACAACAACAATAACAACAACAATAACAACAACAATAACAGGAACAATAACAACAACAATAACAGGAACAATTCCCGGGATGATGCGGAGACGTGGAACAAGTCAAAGTTCGAAGCGTATAAGAAATGGCTCCTCAATAATACAGAT
>Ga0181606_10005032_pt1 | contig 10952 bp, 10 predicted proteins | sample 041ome_10_FD_132994 | JGI IMG/M metagenome (GOLD analysis project Ga0181606, IMG submission 132994) | Coastal salt marsh microbial communities from the Groves Creek Marsh, Skidaway Island, Georgia - 041412US metaG (megahit assembly) | ecosystem: Environmental > Aquatic > Marine > Intertidal...
AATTCCGCGTCATCCCCCTGGTTGCGCATCGCATTTCCACGGCGGACAAAGGCGTCGCGTTGACCATCAGAATGGAACAGGTTGATAATACCGCGTTGTGAATGCATAACGTTATAATTCAGGTCTGGCTCTAGGCCTTCCCACAATTTCAAAGAATGGCTGTAGAATTCTGAATTGCCTGGCAAGCCATAGTTCGCGCGTACAATTGTGGTATTGCGACCAACGTTACCTGAACCGATATATGCCTTTTCCAAAACCGCAACATTTGAAATGCCATGGTTTTTTGCCAGATAATACGCGGTCGATAATCCATGCCCGCCACCGCCAATAATGATTACGTCATAATCCGATTTTGGCGCAGGATCGCGCCAATGTGGCGTCCACCCCTTATTACCTGTCAAGCCTTGCTTTAGGATTTCTAACGCGGAAAACCGCATGGCATCTCTCCTTATTTGTCGAAGCAGACAACCAAGGTAAGCGCTTAAAATCAACCCCTATAGCCGACATATTGTGACGCTTTCAGACAAATTTTAAATCAAGCCAACCCGGAAGTGTTTACGGTAAAACCTATTTGCATCGCCACGCGAAGGACAAGAATAAACAACTGTACGCGCATCAACGTTTACCCATTTGTCGGCCACTATTGCGCTGCCATTCAATATCGCACGGCGACCGACATCTATTCGAGAAACAGCATCGTTATTTACTGCATCAATCAAAGGAAGCTCTGGCGCAAAACGGTCATTGTTCGGATCGTATGCAAGTTCCCCGGAAATAATTTGTGCGCCATAGGCAAAAATATCGTTGCGGAATTTAATCCCGCCGATGGACCAAACCAAAACATCACGATCAGCGCGGCAAGATGTTTGACTATCTCCTATAACAGCGTTGTTGCGGAAGTCTAACGAATTGCCTCCAGTACGGGTGACGAGGACGATCGCATTAGAAAATATAGCCCCGCGCAAAACGTCCACTGCACAGTCAGAAATTAAAACGAGGTCGGAATAATCCCCATTTCGAAGCATGACCGTTTCCCACCAATTACAATTGGTGATGTGGGCGATAGCATTTCTTGGGATTTGATCAGCACTTACGTCAAAAAAGTTTTTCCGCTCACCAGTGAGTTGAAATGATTTTTGCGCATCAATTTCGATTAGACCGTTCTCTATTGAAAAACTCGGCGTGATAATCGAAGGGGTACCTGTTAAAAAATCTGCCAGGACATCTGAGAACCCACATAGCTCTTTATTCCGCCACTTACGATATTCTAACACTTTTGGGTCAACTTTATTTTCTTGCAAACCTTGAAATTGTTGAGGTGATGGAACCGAAATCACCGCCGATTGCGCGGTCCACACAGTCGATCGCAACGCCATTTTATTATTTGAGCGCAAGCACGTATCATTATATAGTTGTAGATCTCCTTGGATGACCAAACTGGTGTTTGAAAAAATGCCATAGCGCGAACAATTCGGGGTATACGCTTCGCCGACGGCGCGTACTTTCAGATCGTAATCGACATTCCACGCGCTGAAAAAACGATGTTGCAACGGTTGGCCAGTTGCTTCGGAAAACTCAATCTCGACCAATACTGCATCGGCCACTGATTGATCTTCGATAAATCTAAATGTCTCATGCTCATATCGACCGTATTTGATAGTTGTAATATCCTCTAAAACGATTGGCGCAGGAGCCGCCGAGCGCATTGCCGCGACGCCCACATCCAAATTTGCGCCCGATGCAACCCAACCCGTTTGAAACGCCCGCTCGACCGCTTCTTTGCGGGTGATATGAGGACTATTAATACCGCGCACCAATTCAAGCGCGATGGCCTGCGCAAAGCCCTCAATCCTCTTTTTCTGTATGCGGGTGCCTTTGACATTCATCGCGCTCCCAAAGACGACGATGACGGCTAAGAAAAAGAAAAAAAGCTAGGAGTAAAACCACCCAGCTCATCGCGCCAAAATCGTTTAAGAATTCCAATCATGGTCGCCCCTCAATCGGCGCCCTCACCTCAAGCTGCGTGTTTTTATTCAGGAAATGTTCAAAGATGCTGGCGTATCCCAAAACAGAGACCAACCGCAACATGGGGATGTCAATGTGGATGGTAACATAGCCAAACGCGTCAGTGACGGTTGCGCTGGGCGCAGGCAATTTGTCCGTCGACACATCTTTGGCGGCTGAAACATTCCAAAGATACGTGTCCAGATGCGATTTTAAATCGGCCTCGTCCACAAAGTAACCAATGGAATAGGCCCGTGCGCTTTGCTGAGCGTGATCCAAAATCATCGCAGAGCGCATCGTCGCATAGGCATAGCCCATGAAATACACAAAGGTCATAAGCAATAAAGGGAACAAAAGCACAAACTCGACGGTCATGCCGCCTGTTTCGTCCTTTCGAAACTGTCTGATGCGTCTAAAACTTACCTTATTCATACATTGCCCCACGCAAATCGATACTGGTGTTCTATCGATTGAATCGGGCAAGATTGGGGCAAATTAACGACGCTTATCGGTCATTTTTTTCCCAGTAAGTTCAGCAGTCCCTTTTTGGCTTCTTCTTCTATTTTTTGACGAACAGCATCCTCGACACTTTGTCCATCTTGCGATGAAACACCTAGCTTTTCCTTGACCTTCGCCTCTAGCTTTTTCTTTTCCGCCTCGATCTTTTCTTTGGTTTTTGCCTCAAGCTCAGCCTTTTCTTTGGCCAAGTTTTGATCGATGACGGCTTGCATGTCTGGCGTCAATTTTGGCTTATCCCATGATCCCTGGATCCTTAAAGGTACAGAAATGCCCTCGCCGCCGCGGGCTTTGGTGGCTTTGGGGGAAATCGTGTAATCCAGCGATCGGTTGCCCAAATCGACTTGACCTCGGCCCGTCGTTTCAAAGTTTGGCAGCGTGAATTTCAAATCTCGATTATCGACGACACCGCCTGCGATATTGAAACTTGCCGACATGTCGTCAAAAACAGTCGTGCCTTTTTCGACTTGGCCCGAGCGCAAAATCTTATCCAGATCAATACCTGTCCAACGACCGGATTGGATGGCCAGCTGCCCTGCGCCTGACAACGAGCGAATTAAAGCATCGACAGATCCTCCGGATGCCAAGAGATCGACGCTAAAATCGGTTTTCCCTTGGAACTTATCTTGTCCAATCAGATCGCCCAAAAGGCCCTGCACCTCAAAACTAGCGCCCTTGAGCTTCGCTGACATTGACAAGCCTGACCTCGCGTTTACCACGGCCTGCCCCTGCGCTTGGCCAGAATACGCATCCATCCGATTGATGTCTGCGACCAAACGGCCGTTTTCAACAGAGATTGCGCCGGATATTTGGCCCAATGACACTGTATCGGTGCGGACCGCCACGGCGGAAAAGTTAACGTTTGCATCAACAGCGTTCAGGGCCGATGCATCAATCTTGGCTTTGGACCATCCGGTGCTTGATGGCTCTGATGTGTGTTCAGATGATGATGCCGTACCGCCATTTGATGTCGATTTTGAACCAGAAGCCACCGGACCGCTGCGCAGATCGAAATCCCCAAAGTTAAGCGTGCCTGACACCTTAGGTTTGCCCCCAAGAGCAATTGACGCGGTCCCACTGATTGCATTTGCACCCAACCCAAATTGCATGTCACCAAGGCTAACGCGATCAGATGTGACAGAAATCTGCGTTGCGCCTTTCACTGATGCGCCTAAATTCGTCGGAAGTTGCGCAACAGAAACCCCAAAAGCAGATGCAAATCCTGATGTGTCCGCGATATTCATTAACAAGTGACCATCCAGTTCTGGCCCGGTCGACACGTTTCCGTCGAAAGTGACTGTGCCCCCTTTGGCATCAATATTCACAGACGCATTTGTTTTTTCACTCTGCAAAATCTGACTTAAATTGGCCAGTTTGACGTCGTATGAAATTTGCTCTTTACTCAATACAAATGACCCCTCGGCGGTCATGGCGCTGTCAATAGATGGCATTTGCAAGGTCAAATCGACATTCGACAAAAGCATGATCGCGTCGCTTTGGTGATCACGATATTCAAACTTGCCACCTTGGATCACAGCGCGTGGTAAGGATATTGATGGCATACCACCCGTTGGGTTTGCCACGTCTGGGGCGTCGGCCTTGACGACATCGCCGGTCGCTTTCGCCTCTGCCGTGGCTTGGTCATCCGGCGACCGCACAGTGGCCGCAAAATCCCAGTTAACAAGACCCGAGGAAGATTTTTCCAAAATCACATGTGGTTGGTCTAATCGCAGCTCAGTTACCTGTACCTTACCCGACAAGGCAGGGATCAAGGCAACGCCGACGCGCAATTCGCGTGCTTGTACCATCGGACCCATATTTGACCAGTCAGCGTTCGCAATGCTCAAATTCTCCATGCGAACATAGAGATTCGGAAAAAACCCCAAATCGACAGAACCATTGACCGTAATGACACGACCGATCTGTGCTTCGGCACGTTTAAGCGCTTCTTTCGCCAGCCGCTCTTTCGGCATCACGAAAACGGCCCCTATCACCACAATGATGAATGCAAAAATAAGTGTACAGATAAGTTTAAAAAATCGCATGGTGGGTCCCTCAGATAGGTATGCGTGGTGTACTGTGGCCAACTGAAAATCGCAATGCTGGGTTTGGCCATGCGATAAGCTTTGCCAATTTGCAGATTGCATAATGCTGTAAGCTTTCTCTTTTCTTTGATCTGCGCCTCGCGTATATCGCGGCTATGATAACGAACCCGCCAAACCTCCGCCCCGACTTGGCAAATGCCAAAATTCGTGATGACCGCCGCACAGGCCAACCCACCATCGGCATGGTATCTTTGGGATGCCCAAAAGCATTGGTTGACAGTGAACGGATTTTAACGCGGTTACGCGCCGAAGGTTACGGAATTTCGTCCAACTATGATGGTGCCGACGCCGTGATTGTGAACACCTGCGGTTTCCTAGATAGTGCCAAAGCCGAAAGCTTAGAGGCGATTGGCGAAGCATTGGCCGAAAATGGTCGTGTGATTGTCACAGGGTGTCTAGGCGCGGAACCCGATTATATCACCGGCGTGCACCCACGCGTTTTGGCCGTCACGGGCCCGCATCAATATGAACAAGTTCTAGATGCCGTTCACAAGGCTGTGCCGCCCAGCCCAGATCCCTTTATTGATCTGCTGCCTGCATCAGGCGTTAAATTGACACCGCGACACTACAGTTATCTAAAGATATCAGAGGGTTGCAACCATAAGTGCAAGTTTTGCATTATCCCGGATATGCGCGGACGACTTCAATCCCGCCCCGCCCACGCCATCATGCGCGAGGCGGAAAAGTTGGTCGAAAATGGCGTACGCGAACTACTGGTTATTTCACAAGACACCTCGGCCTATGGTGTTGACATCAAATACGCAGAGGAGCGCGGTCACCGCGCCCACATCACCGATTTAGCACGTGATTTGGGGTCGCTTGGTGCTTGGGTTCGCCTGCACTATGTCTATCCCTATCCGCATGTGCGTGATCTGATCCCACTTATGGCAGACGGGCTTATTCTGCCCTATTTGGACATTCCTTTCCAGCATGCTCATCCTGATACGTTAAAGCGCATGGCGCGGCCCGCTGCGGCGGCCAAAACGCTGGATGAGATATCCGCATGGCGTTCCGCATGTCCCGACATCACATTGCGATCTACGTTTATTGTCGGATATCCAGGCGAGACAGATCAGGAATTTGAAACCCTACTGGATTGGTTGGACGAAGCACAGTTAGACCGCGTAGGATGTTTCAAATATGAAAACGTTGACGGCGCGCGGTCCAATGACCTGCCTGATCACGTGCCCGAAGATGTCAAACAAGACCGCTGGGATCGCTTCATGCAAAAGTCGCAAGCCATTTCAGAAGCAAAATTAGCTGCGAAAGTTGGACGCGTGATGGATGTGATTATCGACGAAATCGATGACGATGCGGCAACATGCCGAACAATGTCGGATGCTCCGGAAATCGACGGCAACCTTTTTATCGACCAAGGTCATGAAACACTGAAAGTGGGTGATATCATTTCCGTTGAGGTTGATGAGGCAGGCGAATATGATTTGTGGGGCACGCTGGTTGCAAAACCCTAGCTTGCAAGATTACCCCACGATAAAGCAGACAAGCAGATCATAGTTTGACAGCGGGCCTGTGGTCCATAAGGTGGCATAAAACTGTCCGAGGTTAGGAAAGATATGAAGAGTATATGTGTTCTTGCATTAACAAGCATGATGTCAGTCTTTCTTGGCGCACAGGGTGCCATTGCCAAGTGTTCGCCCTTTGTCGCCCTTAGTTATCATGGCAATGTCGGTACGAATTTTAACGAAACGCATCCTGGCATTAAATGTGATCTTGATGAAAATCGGTCTTGGGCATTGCTGCGAAATTCGTATAACGAGCCCGCTCTTGTATATACCTACCAAAAGGACACATACGGACGCTGGGGATTCATGGCAGGGGCCGCTTTTGGGTATAAAGATACAATCCTGAACACGGGCACACGTATCATTCCTCGGCCATCATTTGGCGTAACGTTCAAGCCAAATAATCACATGATGTTCTATGGCGCCCCAACAGGGTTTCGCGGCGATTATATCATCGGGGTCGAGTTATCGCTTTTTTGACGCATGATCCCTGAGGCTGGCACAATAAACTAAATCTCAACAAGCTCTGAGATGGTGACAAAGTTAAAGCCGCGTTCAATCAAATTATCCAGCGTCTCAGGAAAAGACCGTACGGTTGGCCCGTGAATATCATGGGTTAACACGATCGATCCAGGTTGGCTGCGACATGTAATAAAATCCGTAATATACTGACGCCCCGGATAGCGCCAATCTTCTGGATCAACCGACCACAGAACCGTTGGCATGTTCAGATCTTGCATCAATGCGAAACGTTGGTGCATTTGAAACGCCCCGTATGGGGGACGAAATGTTTTGGGCACAAGGCCTGACGCATCAAAAACAGCCTGGTTCGTGCGTAGTATTTCCTTTTGGATCGCGTTTCGCGAATAACCCGACATCACCGGATGCGACCACGAATGATTACCAATTTCATGACCTTCGGCGACCATCCTCTGGATGATATGCGGGCTATAGGCCGCTGCACGACCTACAACATAAACGTCGCCTTGACCCCCCGCTCAGCCAAGATATCCGACAGCCTTGGTGTGTGCCGTCGATCGGGACCATCGTCAAATGTCAAAGCCAGATTCGGTTGATCTGTTTCTATCCGCGTCAGCGTTGCCTGAACCCCGTTCGTTATCTGACCGCGCAACGAAAAAGGCAGATGCATTAGGTTGGGTACCGCATGGACAATGCCACTGATCAATGCCCCAGCACCCGAGACCACAGCACCAGTGACAAAGCGACGGCGATCAACACATAGGCTTTTCCTTTGCATATGGGACTACCTGCCCTCAGTTTCTGCGGGACATTTGAACAATTGCACGTTGGTGCCATATTCTGTGTCGGTGAAGGTCTCGCGTTGTCCATCCGGCGACACCGCGGCACTATATTGTCCAATATATTCGTCGCCCTCAGCGCCGCAGGAAAATCTACCGACAAATCAATTAGAAGTATAGGCAGAGCGCGGGATTTCACATCCCCACTCATGCCCACCCCATTGACCGTCGCGCCCCCAATAACTGCTATCGGTATCCATATAACAGCGATTGACATCTGTTTCCCATTTGCCAGCAAATGGCACAGACGAAACCGGTTGTGTCGGGGTAGGCTGCGACCGCATCAACGACGCAGTGCTGCGTTCGTATTTACATTGATCCAAGGCCCAGACTATAGATGCCCAAGATCCTGACAAACTTAATTGATCGTAATAATCATTTCCGCTGCCAAAACCGATCTTAACCCTTTTTTTGCGCGCTAAGGCCGTAATGAACTGCATGTTTGCATCAAACTGGATCAACACAAGATCGGACAAAGCATCATACCGGCGCTGGGATTTTCCTGACGCGACAGTCCATGTTTTGTTGCCCGTATTTAACCGTATACTCTCGTTATACGTGCCAGAGGGCGGCGGATTTCCATTCGCAGGGTAATAACAGCCAACATAACCATTACAGTTGTTACACGGATCAAAGCGCACAAACAAACTTTGCCTACTAAATCTGGAGGAGTCGGTTAAAGCATACCAGCTATTGTCCAATTTGACGGCGTACCAACTTTTTCGTTGGAACGTTTCGCTTTGTGGAACGTTCATTCCGCCACTTTGCGCTTGGGTTTGTGATGGGATGGCTGCGGTCCTACCTTGGGTTTGTAAGAGCTGCCAACGCCCCCCAAGCATGCCAAAGGTATAGGTTAATCCTTTGACAAGCTCGGTCGCATTGCGCTCGCCCGTGATTTGCACGCGCGCACCAAAGTCGGACTTTCGTGTGATGACCAAGCGACTGCCTTCACGCATGTCATTCGACAGCGTCACGGTATCGACCCAATACCCTTGATCCAGCTCTGCATCGATCACCCGATATTGGTCAAAGACCATTTTCAAAAATGGACCCGATGACACCAAGCTTTGCAACGCATCTTGCGTGGGGATCAGTTCACTTAGGGCGATCGTGTCGGTCTGACCATCACTCACGCGCACAACATCAGTACCTTGTTGTTTGGGTGGCGTTTTGGGTTGAAAATCAAACGCCGCCACCAACTGCCCAATGCTAATTGCCGCAAGTGTAAGGCATGTAAAACTCTTTAACCCAAAACCATTAAACCATCCTTTTTTTACATTGGCACAATAAAGCTCGCACCGCAGATGTGTTATTTCCGAACCCATATCACCGACAGATCTGATGAATTGCGCAACACAGCAAAACAAAAGTCTTATAATAAAATCTGGCCGCATTTGATGAGAATATTCAACGTCCGCATAGGGGTAATTTTACAAACTAAAGTGCGGGTTTACGCCAAAAACTTGGCTATTCGCCGCACGTAACTGCATCTCACCCGCGCACAGATGGCATCATTAACTTTTTGTAATCTTTTGCGAATTTTTATTATGCCTATCCGTGGCGGGCCCTAAATAACCTTGACTCATTGCGAGTTTCCGCCACTGTAGACCCCACCGGCGGGAGAAGACACATGAAATCATCCATCTTGATACTGTGCGTTGGCCTTACTTCTGCGACACTTTCTGGCGCGGCGCTGGGTCAAAATGTTTTTAACACAATAGACTTGGCGGGCACCGTTGTTGCGCAGCAAAAAACAGGGCTGTCATATGAGGCCCGTGGTTGCATCACAAACGTATCGCAAAACGCGCTAACAACAGGGATCACACAAGCGGGCGAAATATTAGTCGAGCTAGACAATCGCGCAGCGATCCTTGCGTTCAAGTCCGCGCAAGCACGTGCCAACGACCTGCGCGATGCTGTCACTGAAGCCGAGTTTGCAATCACGGTTGCCAAGGCCGATGTTGCACGTGTGCGAGAAGAACAACGCTTTGTTGAACGCGACCATGAACGCACCCGGGTGATGTTCCAGCGCGGATTGGTGAATGAAACCACGCTGGACGCTGCAGAACGTAAAAAACTGGATGCCACATTTGCCGTGCAACGCGCACAAGAAGCGATCGAGCGCGCTATGACCAACAGGTCACGCGCAATGAACGCGCTGGAAATAGGCACACTTGAATTACAAGCACGACAGCTTGACCTAGATGCCTTGGTATTGCGGGCGCCCTTTGATGGTGTGTTGCTTAATTTTGAACCCAATTTGGGGGACTGTGTTACGCAAGGCGCGCTGGCCGCTGAAATCTATGACCCCAACGAAAAAAGTGTCGAAACCTATGTTTTTGTGGATCAGATTGTAAACGCACAAAACGTGGGAATTGTTGTGGGAAATTCAGTCCAAATCGTCCGTATAAACGGTGAAACATGTGTTGGGACCTTCACGCTTATTGGAACCGAGGTGAATTTAGAAAGCCAAAACGTGAAAACCACTATCGATCTTGATCCCGCCTGTGCGCCGCAAATGTTCTTGAACGAAGCTGTCGCCATAAAGACCCAGCCAAGCGATAGTTAAGCATTCCATATCTATACGGCAGGTTCAATCAAATCGGGGCCATCGTCATCACGCAATATTCGATTAACCCGATGATGTATTAGCTGAACATTTTGGCCAAGGTCAGAAACTGCGCGTTCGCCCGACAACCATATATCGCGTTCATCGGTGTTCAAAATCACGGGCATCCGATGGTGTATCCCTTTCACGCTTTCATTTGCGGCACGTGTCATCATGGTGACCGTCAATAGGTCATTCCATCGTGACGCCAGACCCGCACAAAACAAAAGCTCTTCGTTTCCGGCAGATTGAATAAAGTTGGGCTGTCGGTCGCCTTTTTTACCGCTCCATTCATAATATCCACGCATCGGCAACAGACAGCGTCCGTTTTTCCATGCTGGTCGAAAGGTGGGCTTGTCGGCCGCATCCTCGATACGGGCATTAAATGTAGTGGCCTTCCAGTCTGAAACTGAACCGACATGCCAAGACGGGATAAACCACCAACGCGCAATACGTGGTTCATTGTTTGGTGTTATCAATACCACATCCTGGGTTGGCTTGACGTTAAAGCGAACTGTCCATCCGCTAAATGGATCAAGCTTAAGCCAAGAGGCATCAATTCCCGCAGATTGCAAATTTGGATCAACGAATCTTCCACACATGGAGGCAAGCTATCATCGTCTTGACTGGCGTCAAACAGCCATGAGGTCAGCGATTAAGCGATCAATGAACAAATAAACAATGGTTTTTTAGAAACCGCCCAGATACCGTAAAGCCGAGTGTCGATGACGCGCGAGAAAGGAACGCCATGTCTGAATATCTAAGCGAAGAAAATTCGATCCAGACCGTGATTGATCGCATCAACAATGATGCATGTTCCCCCCGGTTTAGCGAGATCATGACGTCCTTGATCACCCATCTGCATGACTTTGTAAAA
>Ga0181606_10005034_pt1 | contig 10950 bp, 10 predicted proteins | sample 041ome_10_FD_132994 | JGI IMG/M metagenome (GOLD analysis project Ga0181606, IMG submission 132994) | Coastal salt marsh microbial communities from the Groves Creek Marsh, Skidaway Island, Georgia - 041412US metaG (megahit assembly) | ecosystem: Environmental > Aquatic > Marine > Intertidal...
ATCCCAGCCGAGCAGATCCATCTCCGCCCGTGACATAGGTAGAAACGGCGCCGTGCCAAACTTGGCAGCCCAGTGTTTCCGGTGGGAAAACAGCGGCTTTTCGATTTCCTGAAGCGCTTCCATGGCCCAGATGTGGCGTACTGCCGCCCAACCGTCAATGGGGGTGTTGGTTTGAACGCATATGAATATGCTAGGCTTTCGCCCTTATCTGAGTGATTTGGAGCTGTAATATGGGTACGCGCACCGTTGCCGAATTCGTCGTAGAACTAAAAAGCATCACGGCCCGGAACACTGATCCCGCCGCCGTGATCGAGCGCGTCATCCCGCTCGCCCAGGACTTAGCGCAAGATACCTCCTGGGTGCAGCCGGCATTTTACCAATGCGACGAGGAGCAAGGCTTCGGTATCACGGTGCTGAACCAGGAACCGGATGACGGATTGTTTGTGGAAGTCATCTGCTGGCTACCGGGGCGCGGCGTGGCACCACACGATCATCAGACCTGGGGCGTCGTGGTCGGTCTGGACGGCGAGGAAGTCAATGTCGATTGGCGGCGTTTGGACGATGGCTCTCAACCTGGGTACGCCGAATTGGAGACCGCCAAGGAGACGGCCGTAACCCACGGCGCGGTCGTCAGCTTCCTACCGAATGATATTCATAGTGTTCGCAACGACGGCGATGTGCCGTCGCTATCGCTGCATGTCTACGGGAACACCCTCTCGGCCATGAAACGGTCAGAGTTCGACCCCATCAACAAAACGCAAAAGCCCTGCCCGCAGCGCAAACGCGCGACGATTGCAGCGGAATAGAAGGACACCTGATGGACACACTGAGCACCCTCGGCATGTCGCTTGGCCGACTTCTCAAGGAGCGGGGCGACACAATCGCCATCGCGGAGTCGTCTGCCGGCGGATTGATCTCAGCAGCTCTTTTAGCTGTGCCGGGTGCCTCGGCTTACTACGCCGGCGGCGGTGTTATCTACACACGCGAGGCGCGGCGCGGTCTACTGGGCCTTCCAGAGGACGTTATCACGATGCGCGCCGCGACTGAGGAATATGCGCTGATTGTCGCGCGGGCGATCCGCGAAAAGCTTGGTGCGACCTGGGGATTCTGCGAAACGGGAGCCAGCGGACCCACGGGCAACCGCTACGGAGACGCAGCCGGACATTCCTGCTTAGCGCTGGCCGGCCCCAAAGATTACACGAAGACCTTGGAAACCGGCCTTTCCGACCGTGAAAAGAACATGTGGCGCTTTGCCGAAGAATCTCTCGCGTTCTGCACCCAGGTCCTGCAGGATCAAAAGTAACATGCCTCCCGGAGGCCAGGACGCCGCCGGACCAAAAGAGACCTACCCAACAATTAATAACTATCCCCTATCAATTAGATAGGAACTACAAGTTTTTGCTTATCGATATATTACGCTACTTTAATGATGTACGCGGACGGCTTCAGCGTGGCGAAACACTCCCCCTCTTAATATTTCATCGCCAGATCGATACGCCATCGCCCGCCGCAACGAGCTAGAAATGAAAACAGGTGATTACGATGGACGGAAACGACATGAAATCTGCGGGCAAATGCCCTGTGATGCACGGCGGGAACACGTCTTCCAGCAATTCCGTGATGGACTGGTGGCCGAATGCCCTCAACTTCGACATCCTTCACCAGCACGACACCAAGACCAACCCGATGGGCAAGGACTTCGATTACCGTGAAGAGTTGAGGAAGCTCGATGTCGAAGCGCTCAAAAACGACGTACGTGCGCTCATGACCGACAGCCAGGAATGGTGGCCGGCCGACTGGAGCCACTACGGTGGCTTGATGATCCGCATGTCGTGGCACGCGGCAGGCTCCTATCGCTTGGCTGACGGCCGCGGCGGTGGCGGTACCGGCAACCAGCGTTTTGCACCGCTGAATTCTTGGCCGGACAACGTCAGCCTGGACAAAGCGCGGCGTCTGCTATGGCCGATCAAAAAGAAATACGGCAACAAAGTGAGTTGGGCCGATCTGATCATCCTCGCCGGCACCATCGCCTATGAGACCATGGGCCTGAAAACCTTCGGCTTCGGTTTCGGCCGGGAAGATATCTGGCACCCGGAGAAGGACATCTACTGGGGTTCGGAAAAAGAGTGGCTGGACCGTAGCCGCTATGAAAGCGACGAAGACGCGGAAACGCTCGAGAACCCACTCGCGGCCGTGCAGATGGGCCTGATCTACGTGAACCCGGAAGGCGTCAATGGCCAGCCGGACCCGATGAAGACGGCGAAAGAAGTGCGCGAGACCTTCAAGCGCATGGCAATGAACGACGAAGAAACCGCGGCATTGACCGCCGGCGGCCACACAGTCGGCAAGACCCACGGCAACGGCAAGGCCGAGGAACTCGGCCCGGACCCGGAAGGCGCCGACGTCGATCAGCAGGGCTTCGGCTGGGCCAACCCGCACATGGACGGCAAGGCAGCCAACGCCGTGACGTCGGGCCTGGAAGGGGCTTGGACCACCAACCCGACGGTGTTCGATATGGGCTACTTCGATCTTCTGTTCGGCTACGAATGGGAAGTGCGTAAAAGCCCTGCCGGCGCCAACCAGTGGGAGCCGATCGACATCAAGGAAGAGGATAAGCCTGTCGACGCCACCGACCCGTCGATCCGTCACAACCCGATGATGACCGACGCCGACATGGCGATGAAAGTGGACCCCATCTACAACGAGATCTGCCAAAAGTTCATGGCCGATCCGGAGTACTTCAAGGAAACCTTCGCCCGCGCCTGGTTCAAGCTGACCCACCGCGACATGGGACCGAAAGACCGTTACTTCGGTCCGGACGTGCCGGCGGAAGACCTGGACTGGCAGGACCCGACACCGGCAGGCAGCACGTCCTATGACCTTGATGCCGTCAAAGCCAAAATCGCGTCGAGCGGTCTCAACATCTCCGAGATGGTTGCGACCGCCTGGGATAGTGCCCGGACCTACCGTGGCTCCGACATGCGAGGCGGCGCCAATGGTGCCCGCATCCGCCTGGCACCACAGAAGGACTGGGCGGGTAACGAGCCGGACCGTCTGGCCAAGGTCCTCGGCGTTCTGGAGCCCATCGCCAATGAGGCCGGCGCCAGCATCGCCGATGTCATCGTCCTCGCCGGCAACGTCGGCGTCGAACAGGCCGCCAAAGCTGCCGGATACGACATCGCCGTGCCGTTCTCGCCGGGTCGCGGAGATGCCTCCGAAGAGACGATGGACGTCGAGTCCTTTGAGCCGCTGGAGCCTATTCACGACGGCTACCGGAACTGGCTCAAAGACGACTTCGCCGTCAGCCCGGAAGAGCTGATGCTCGACCGTACGCAGTTGATGGGGCTGACCGCTCCCGAGATGACGGTACTCGTCGGCGGTATGCGGGTGCTCGGCACCAATCACGGCGGCACCAAGCACGGCGTGTTGACCGATAAGGAAGGCGCGCTGACGAACGACTTCTTCGTCAACCTGACCGACATGGCTTACACGTGGCATCCGGTCGGCGACGGCGTCTACGAAATCCGCGACCGTAAAAGCGGAGACGTGAAGTGGACAGCGACGCGCCTGGACCTGGTGTTCGGATCCAATTCGATCCTGCGATCCTACGCCGAAGTCTATGCGCAAGACGACAACCAAGAAAAATTCGTTCGGGATTTCGTTGCAGCCTGGACGAAAGTCATGGATGCCGACCGCTTCGACCTGGCTTAGTCGAACGGATTCCACATCACGTTGATCGGTGCCGGCCTCTTCTTGAGGCCGGCACTGTCATTCTCGGACGTTAATTATTCCACACTTAAATGTTGGATAGTTAGGTCGATGAACCGACCCAACTACTCTGGACGCTTCAAAAAAATTCCGACAAAACAAGCCGTCTAAGCGAAGTTAGAAAGAAGAACCGAGATGTTCATCGAGCTGGAAGAAGTTCGGCAACCGACGTTGAACGCTTTTTTGGATTATTGGGCGGGTCTAAGGGGTAATGCTTTTGCCCCGTCATGGCGTTCGTTCGACCTGATGGCACTGCCGATGGAAGCAATCCCCCGCGTCATCGTTGCAGATGTATTATATGACCAAGACGACCGGACTCCGATCGATTGCATCGTCCGGTTTTGGGGCACATCGCATACCATCCGGAAAGGCGCTGACAAGACAGGCAAGTCGGTCAACAGCTATCCGGAGTTTCGCGGCCAACGCGGGTACGATGAATACTTGAAGGTCATTGCTGAGAAGGCTCCGGTTGCCAGCAAGGACCTTGTCTATCTTCATAGCACGACCAAGAAACTGACGTTCGGTTAGACGCAAGTACGGGTCCCCCTCAGCAATGACGGACTGCGGGTGGATCATGTCGCGTCACTCGTCGATTGGGAGGCGTTTGAATTCGGCGACAATTCTGTGGCACGGTTTGACGAGAAAATATTCACCATACCTGTCGGGCAACTCGCGCGGCCGTAAGGCACAAATTCCGAAGCAACGCTTCGAGCTGCCGCCCCCAGATTAGGCAAACACGCGGCATGCTATTTGAGGCCTTCACGTATCTGACCACGCCCTGTGAGCCGCAACTGCTGTCGATGGGCTACCTCAAGGAGTTGATCGCGACCGAGGCCCGGTACAGACGCTGCCGGGCCGCGTGGATGCCACACCTGGACCGGACCAAAGCCGCCATCGAAGACGCCGCCCACGCCTCAGACGGACGCAAGAAGGTGATTGTCTTGGGCGCCGGCATTCTCAGCGATATCCCGCTGCAATTTCTAGCAGAGCGTTTCGAGACCGTGGAACTGGTTGACCTCTGCTTCCTGCGCCGAACACGGCGCGCCAATCGGCATCTCACCAATATTATGTGGCGAACGGCAGACCTCACGGGAATAGCGGAACAGGTCGCGAAAGGCGCGGCACCGAAACCGCCGTTTCCTCTCCAAGTCGATCTCACCGACGCCGACCTTGTTATATCCGCCAACGTCCTATCGCAGTTGCCGCTGGTGCCCCTCGATTTTCTCCGTCGCAACAACCCGGCAGTGGACGAAGCCTCACTGGAACAATTGGGCGCCGATATCGTGCGGCATCACTTGGCGCATCTTCAGACTTCGCCCGGCGTCATCTGTTTGATTACCGAGGTCGAACGGATATTTCACGACGGCGACCAAAAGACCGCTACAGAGGATCCGCTATTCGGCGTCGTGCCGAAAATTGAAGGTGAGGAATGGTTTTGGGATCTGGCACCGCTCGGCGAGATCAGAGATGATTTTGTGATCCGCAACCGGGTCCAGGGCGGCCAGATGTCTCGATGAGCGTGATCGCCGTTCAACTTAAAATTCATACTGCAATGCACAAATCCCTATTCAACGGCGCGTAGATATCCAATAGTCTGAAAGTTCAGGGGAAACTTGGCCGCAAAAACGGCATGGGGCGACGATGAGCAGTTATGACTACGACCTTTTCGTGATCGGATCGGGGCCAGCAGGCCAACGCGCCGCGGTACAGGCGGCGAAGCTCGGCAAGCGGGTCGCTATTGCCGAGATGCAGACTGTCGTCGGCACGACGACCACGCGCGATCCAACATCGCTTTCGACGGTACGCACATCTTTACCAGCGACGACATTCTCGACCTCCAAACCCTACCGAAGAGCCTGACCGTTGTCAGCGCCGGCGTGATCGGCATCGAGTACGCGACCATCTTCGCGACGCTTGGTGTCCGGGTGACAGTGGTCGACAAGCGTCATCGCCTGTTGCCGTTTGTTGATGAAGAGATCATCGACACACTCGTGCACCTGATGCGCCAGGAGCGCGTCACCATGCGGCTCGGCGAAGAAGTGAGCGGCATCGAAGTGGCCGACGGCGAGCACGGCCGCAAGGTTCATATCTATCTTGAGAGCGGCAAGCACATCATCACCGACACGGCGCTCTATTCCATCGGCCGCACAGGAGCAACGGACAACCTCGATCTGCCGGCTGCAGGCTTGAAAGCCGACGACCGGGGCCGCATTACCGTCGACGCCAACTACCAGACATCCGTCGAGCACATCTACGCTGTCGGCGACGTCATCGGCTTTCCGAGCTTGGCCTCAACCTCCATGGAGCAGGGCCGACTCGCCGCCTGCCATGCCTTCGGCGTCGAAGCGCATAGTTTTCCTGAGTTGCTGCCCTACGGCATTTATACGATCCCGGAAATCTCCGTCGTCGGCCAGAATGAGCAGGAACTGACCGAGGCCGGCACACCTTACGAAGTCGGCCACGCCAACTACCGCGAGATCGCGCGTGGCCAGATCGTCGGCGATCAGGCCGGGCTTTTGAAACTGATATTCGATCCCGACACGCGCAAGCTGTTGGGTGTTCACATCATCGGCGACGGGGCGTGCGAGCTGATCCACATCGGCCAAGCGGTGATGTCGCTGGGCGGCACCCTCGATTATCTGGTCGATACGGTGTTCAACTACCCGACGTTCGCCGAATGCTACAAGACGGCGGCGTTCGACGGCATCAACAGGCTCGGCTGACTTTAGACCGGGACTTCGCCTTCCAGAATAATGCGATGAAGGATACGGCCTTCTAATGGGTCGTAATCGCTGTGCGCGACATGCATCAGCGAGCGGTTGTCCCAAATGACCATGTCGCCCGGCCGCCACTTGTGACGATAGGTGATGTCGTCGGTCAGCACCCGCTCCAACAGTTGATTGAGCATGTTCTTACTGTCCTCTGCTTTCCAGCCCTCGAAATGGGCGAGCTTACCAGGATGCACGTAGATCGCCTTCTTTCCCGTCTCCGGGTGCGTGCGAATGAACGGATGGGTCTGCGGCGCGGCGGTATGGGTCCGGCGCGTCTCATCGTCGATATAATCCGCCTGCTGTTCGATGACGTTGACGGTTTTCAACTTCGAAAGTTCGGCTTGCTCCTCGGCGTCCAGTTTCTCGAAAGCCGCGTGCATGTTGGCGAAGCCGGTGTCGCCGCCCTGCGCCGGAAGTTTGACGCCATAGAGGACTGTCATGTTCGGCGGCTTGGCATGGTTGGTATGGTCCGTATGCCAGGCCTTCGAACCGATCGGAAAAATCTTGCCGTCTTTCTTGGTATTTGCGACGCGGCTGTCCAGAACCGCGATCTCCGGGTGATCCTCCATCAGCAGTTTGCTCAAATGCTGTTCCACGGGGGACCCGAAGACCTTGGTTGCTTCGAGGTACTGCGACGGCGACAAGTTCTGATCGCGTACGACAATGACCAGGTGATCGCGTAAAGCGGCGCGCAACGCATCGGCGTCGTCATCGGAAACAGAGCCGGACAAATCGACGCCGGTTACTTCGGCACCGAACAGGTCGGTCACGGGGGTTACGGTGATGGACATTTGTTATTTCTCCCAAAGGCATTTTGCCCGGATATTAAGGCGTTTCGCGACACGCTGAAAGGGCGCCCATCGAGGGTTTCAGGTGTCTGCCGTTCGCCGAGGTTTATTTTCTGGGAAATCCGCCGCTATACTCGCGGCACGGAGGAAACAACATGAACAAAATTTCGACAGAAGATGCCGCCGGCCTTTTGGACGCGGTGGCAGCCAAAATTTGCACATTCGATTCCGGCGCCATTTCGGAGCGTGGCAGGCAGACGGCACTTTTCGCCATTGCCGACACGGTCGCGGTGGCACTTGCCGGCATTCCGGAGGATTGTACGCAGATCGCGCTGAACACCCCCGGTATCGCCGATGCCGCCGGCCCGAGCCTGATCTTTGGCACGAAAAAGCGTACCAGTGCGCTCGACGCGTCGTTTATCAACGGGATCGCGTCCCATGCCCTGGATTATGACGATTTCTCGTCGGTCTTCGGCGGGCACCAGTCGGTGCCACTGGTCACGCCGCTGCTGGCGCTGGCGGAAGACCGCGGCGCATCCGGCAGCGATGTCTTCGCCGCCTACCTGACCGGCATCGAGACGGAAATGCGCTTTGCCCGCGCCGTTCACCCGCATCACTACGACAAGGGTTGGCATCCGACAGCAACGCTCGGCATTTTCGGCACCGTCGCCAGTTGCGCGCGCCTGATCGGCCTGGACAAGGACAAGACGGCGCTGGCACTGGCCATGGCGACGTCGCTTGCTAGTGGCCTAAAAGCCAACTTCGGTACCATGAGCAAACCGCTGCACATCGGCCAATCCGCACGCAACGGTCTGATGGCCGTTCTGATGGCGGAGCGCGGCTTCACCGCGAACACCCGGGCGTTGGAGCATTATCAAGGCTTCCTGGCGGTCTACAACGGTGACGACAACACCTTCGACGTAACCGCGCTGCTGGAAAACTGGGATGGCGGCCCGTGGGAAAACGAAGCCGACGATCTGGCGATCAAGCAATATCCCTGCTGTGGCAGCACGCACCAGTGCATCACTGCGGCAACGCGTATGCTGGCGGATGCCGAGATCAAGCCAGGATCGTTGACCCCGGGCGACATCGAAGGCATCGAGATTATGCCGCACCAACGTCGGCTAAATCACACCAACAACCCGTCGCCGATGACGGAACTGCAGGCCAAGTTCTCGGTTCAGTACGTCGTCGCACGCACCCTGTTGGAAGGCACGGTCAAACTGAAGGACTTTGAAAGCGATGCTTGGCTGCAGCCGGAAATTCGCGATCTTCTGAGCAAGACCAACGCCCATGCCCATCCCGAGTTCGAAGGCCCCGATGAAGACGCCTGGAGCGCCGAAATCAAGGTCAACTTGAAGGATGGCCGCGTTCTCTCGCACCGGGTCAAGAACCTCATCGGCCGCTCCGGCGAAAATGCCATGAGCAAGGATGAGCTCTGGATCAAGTTCGAAGACTGCGCACAGCGGTCCTTGCCGGCCGATGCCGTTGCCCCTGCCTTCGACGCCCTCTTGGGCCTCGCCGACGCGGGCGACGTGCGCTCGGTGGTTTCCAAATTGGAGGCCTGATGCAGCGAGTCCTGTTCTTCCTCGTCGGCGGCCTGTTCGGCGTCATCGGCGGTTTCGCCATCGGGATATTCCTATATCCCTATATCTTCTTGGCGGACATTGTCGCCGACGAGAAACTGGAGAACGCGGCGGCCAGAACCGTCGTCGCGGAAGGGACCTTCATCCACGCCAATCCGTCCGATCCTATTCACCATGGAACGGGCAGCGTTACCGTCTATCAACAGGCCTTGCAGCTGGGCGCCGATTTCGAAGTCGGCCCCGGCCCCAAGTATCACGTCTATTTGGTGCCGGACGCCGCCGTCACGCCGGACACCCCGGTCGACGAGACCATGTACGTCGACCTGGGGCGGCTGCGAGCCTTCAAGGGATCCCAGGTCTACCAGATACCGGATGGACTGGATTTATCGGCCTACAAAAGCGTCGTCATCTGGTGCGAACATTTCAGCGTCCTAATTTCACCGGCCAAGCTCTCGTTCAAGGGGTCCTGACGCCCTGTCTTCGGACACCTTGCCGTTCTCCCCAGAGACGGTTCGCCAAACCACGCAGCAGGGAGAACGTGTCCCCGACATGGGCGGCGTTGTCGATCCCGCTCGTATAGAGAAGACGTATCAATTGCTCGCGGGCTTCACCTTCCGGTTCGGGGTCGAAGACGATACCGACACCGCCTTCATCGGCGCGCACGACCCGGGCCCGGTAGCTGCCGGCGTCCGGGATCTCCATGTACGCCACATCCCCCTTCTGCACGCAGTTCTCGCGGATGCACGTCATCGACGCGCCGGTTAGTGAGATGTCTTCGGTGATCACGCTAGCATGCGAGATGTCTTCGGAGCGCAACATCGCCAATGTCGCCACGGGGAAACGTTCCTGCGCACGGCGGATAGAGCTTTCAAAGCACATCAGAAAGGCAATCGTCATCATCAGCACGTTGGCTGCCGTCCAGAAACCGCCGACGGCCAAAAACGCGTCGTCCTCGACGATCCGCGAGTCGGAACCGACGTTCACCCACAAACCGCCCAAACTCAATGCGATCAGGGTGGCGAGGATGATGGCCTCCGCGACGGAGATCGTCGTCTTGCCGGAGAGGCTCCCCTTGGGCGTCACGCGGAACAGCCGGCCGAATGGCCGGATCAGCGAGGAAAAGGTAATCGGCGTGAGCTTGAGGGAAACGAGCACCGCCGCGCCGTCGTTCAAGATCGGCATGCCGTTTCGTCCGAAATAGAACAGCGACGAGGCCCAGCCCGTCAGCAGCATGGGCACCTGCCAGTACAGCACCTCGAAGCCGCGAACGTTCTCCAGGGGCTCCAGCCCGAACCAGAAATAGAGAACCGGAATCAGCAAGATGAGCAGTCGTGCGGGCACATGGAACACCCAATAGATCGGAAAAAGCAGGATGCGCTGCATCAAGGTCATACCGCTGCCGATCAAAGGTCCGGCACGAAGAAACAACGTCTGAATACCGCCCTGGCACCAACGCTGGCGCTGCACGTAGAACGCTTCAAGCGTTTCCGCAGCGAGACCGATGGATAAGCGCTCGTTCAAATATCGGGTCTTGTAGCCGGCCCGCAGCATTTCGAGTGTGGTCAGGATATCCTCTGTAATCGACTGCACCGGAATTCCATCGATGACGTCGATGGCCTTTCGCCGCATGATTGCGCACGAGCCGCAACAAAACATCGAGTCCCACGCGTCCAATGAGGGCGCCAAGTGGTCGAAGAACAAACGTTGCTCATCGGGCCATCGGTCGGCAATCCAGAGGTTCCGCTGCACGGGGTCACGGTTAAAGAAGTGCTGCGGCGTCTGCACGATGCCGATATCGGGATCGTTGAAAAAGCCGACGGTACGTTTCAGGAACCAGCGGTAGGGCACGAAATCCGCATCGAAGACGGCGACATAATCGCCCGTTGTCTAAGAAAGGGCATTATTGATGTTCCCCGCCTTGGCGTGCTTATGCTCGGTACGGGTGATGTAGTTCGCGCCGTGTTGCTTGCAAAATGCACGCAGCTAATCCCGGTCGCCGTCATCGAGGACATGCACCGTGAAATGCGGGTAATCGAG
>Ga0181606_10005039_pt1 | contig 10944 bp, 8 predicted proteins | sample 041ome_10_FD_132994 | JGI IMG/M metagenome (GOLD analysis project Ga0181606, IMG submission 132994) | Coastal salt marsh microbial communities from the Groves Creek Marsh, Skidaway Island, Georgia - 041412US metaG (megahit assembly) | ecosystem: Environmental > Aquatic > Marine > Intertidal zone...
AAATTACCAAGCGATATAATGTAATTGCCGTGATTATTCATGCTTGGCGGTGTTGGCATGCGGATGGCTGATGATGCGGTTAGGAACATAAATTTATCAGCGGTTACCGGCGTATCAAGCGGTGCATTCCGGTCTTGCCAATCAGGGATCAATTCATTCAGGCTTCGAGGTTCCAGAACGGCGCCGGACAAAATATGCGCGCCCACTTCGCTGCCTTTTTCAATCAGACAGACTTCAATGTCGCGGCCCGCCTCGGCGGCAAGTTGTTTTAAGCGGATGGCGGCAGATAACCCGGACGGCCCGCCACCAACCACAACAACATCAAATTCCATTATTTCGCGTTCCATTGTTCTTTCACCTTTTATGTGCTGATCCGGCTGGTTCTGTCTGGAAAATATTTTTCCTTTAAAGCACCATATTCAGCCTTGATTTAAGCTTCAAGATAATTGCTAAATTTTCCCTGTCATGCGACCATTAGTCTGATCAGTGAAACAGTCCAAGACCCCCCAAAATTCGACGGATTTTTGTATGATACCGCAACAGTTAACACAAGATCAGCTGATCGCCATGCTGGCTTGGCAAGTTGAAATGGGGGCCGATGAGGCGGTGCTGGACAAGCCATCACGTGATCTCCAAGACCCGTTATTATTGCATGATATTTCTGGGTCAAGCCCGCCACCATCTGCCAGCACATCATCTGCGAGTGCACCATCTCACAGCATGCCGCCGCAATCTGTAACAAAATCCTCTGCCCCATTGGACAGCCCCGCCCCGGCCCCGGTTCAACTGCAATCGCCAAAGCTGGCTCATCTTGATCACATAGATAATTTAGCCGATTTAGCCGCCGCGCTCGGTCAGCTTGATAGCTGCCCGCTGAAACATACAGCCAGCAACATCTGTTTTGCTGATGGCAATGCCGGGGCGCGGCTAATGATTATTGGCGAGGCGCCCGGCCGCGATGAAGACCGGCTGGGGGTACCTTTTGTCGGGGCGGTTGGTCAGTTTCTGGATCGTATGTTGGCCAGCATTGGCCTTGATCGCAGTGGCGTGTATTTGACCAATTTTTTACCATGGCGACCCCCCGGCAACCGCACAGCAACAGCCGAAGAAACCGACATGCTGTTGCCATTTTTATATCGTCATATCCAGTTAGCAAATCCTGAATTGGTGGTTATTCTTGGCGGTACACCGGCCAAAACCATATTAAAAAGTGGCGATAATATTTTAAAGCTGCGGGGGCGCTGGCAAGATATAGATTTTGGCGATGGTGTGATGCGGCCAACCATGGCAAGCTTGCATCCTGCTTATCTGATGCGCTCGCCCGCACAAAAACGCCTCGCCTTTGATGATTGGTGCGGGCTGTATCACCGGCTTGGCAATCAGCTTGGCAACCAGCTTGGCAATAAGACGCCACCAGCGAGTGGATAGGACTGGTATAAGATGTCCAAAATGATTGCATATCACCGCTTGGCCGGGTACCAAATTGAACGGAAAGCCGACGCGCAGGCAGCGAAATAGTGATAGCGGATAAAGCAGTATGACATTCAGCATTTCACCTCGGCCCTCAGCCGTTGTATCGTCTAAATCTCCTATGGGCCTAGAGCGCATCGTGCGGCGGTTTTTGATTTTGGCGCTGGCCCAGATTATGCTGGTCATGCCGCTATCGGCCAATGCTATGTTGCCGGCCCCCTTATCCGAATTTGACGCGGCGCAATATTTACGGCTTTTTGATTTGCAACAGCAAGGCAATATGAAACAAGCCACGCGCGAAATGGGGCGTCTGGAAACCCCGCTGTTAATGGGGCATCTTTTGTCCCAACGCTATTTGCACCCCACAGCGTGGCGTTCAAGCTATGCTGAACTGTCTGCCTGGCTGAAGCTTTATTATGATCATCCTGATGCCAGCCGTATTTATTGGCTGGCCAAGCGCCGCAAACCAAAAAATACGAAAGATCCAAAAAGCCCGAAACCCGGCTATTTAAATGGTTATGGGCATGCTGGCCTCTATGGATATCTGCCGCAAATTCCGTTAGACAGGGCCGGCCGTGCCGCGCCATCACGCACCGCCAATGTAGCCCGGCTGGTGCGCCGGGCCATCCGCCGGGGCTGGCCGTCAGGCGCGCTTGATGTGCTGAAAAATCCAGATAATAAGCGGTATTTGACAAAGGCTGAAGAAGGCCAGCTTCGCGCGGAAATTGCCCATGCCTATTTTATTTTTGGCGTTGATGCGAAAGCCATTCGCGAGGCCCGTCATGCCATTGGTGTCGGCAAAACAGATGCGTGGCTTGGCTATTGGGCAGGCGGCTTGGCGGCATGGCGCAGTGGGCAACATGAATTGGCCGGGCAGTTTTTCCGTAGCCTTGTTGATTTGCCAAATATATCCCCCGGGCGGCGCAGTGCGGCGGCATTTTGGGCGCACCGTGCGGAATTGCGTGCTGGGTCAGCGTCTAAATCGGTTGAGTATTTGACCATCGCGGCGCAGGAAGTTGACAGCTTTTATGGCGTTGTGGCACGCGAAGCCCTTGGCCAAAAGGTAACGCTGTCTTTTGATTTGCCACCATTTAACGATAAATTTTTGCCATGGCTTGCCGCCCGCCCCGGTGGCCAGCGTATGTTTGCGTTGTTGCAAATAGGCAAAACGCATTTAGCCGAACGTGAATTACGCTATTTGTGGATGGAAATGCCCACAGAATTTCACCATAGCGCTATGCGTCTGGCGGCTGAACAGGGCATGGCGGGTCTGTCATTTCGTATTGCTGAAATCATTCGCAAAGAGACCGGCAAAAGTTGGTATGGTGCGCTCTATCCGCATCCGCTATTCAAAACCGATTTTAGCATTGATGAAGCGCTTGTCTGGGCGGTGTCGCGTCAGGAATCTGGATTTAACCCTCGTGCCAAAAGCCGGGCCAAGGCGGCAGGCTTGATGCAATTAATGCCGGCAACGGCCTCTTTCATTGCCAAAGACCGGGGCTATCGGGGCCGCAAACGGCATGAGCTTTTTGATCCAGAGGTCAATCTAAATTTAGGGCAAACCTATCTGCATCATTTGCTGGATGAACCGTTGGTCGAAAAATCTCTGGTACGGTTGCTGGCGGCGTATAATGGGGGGCCGGGCAATTTGCGCAAATGGTTGCGCACTGTTGACCATCAAGATGACCCGTTTTTGCTTGTTGAATCAATGCCGGCCCGCGAGACCCGTTATTATGTGAAAAATGTCATATCAAACCTTGGCATTTATCGGTTAAGGTTTAATGAAACAGCGCCTGCTTTGACCAGCCTAGCTGCTGGTTCAGGCGGTGTGTTTGTCCCCGGCGCGGCGACGGCAAAACCAACAGAATAGCGATAGCTTAAAAGGCAATAGATCGATGGATCATGAAAAACGTATTGATAAATCAGTGCCCTTTGTAGCGGTGAATATTGCGATTTTAACTGTGTCCGACTCGCGCCGTCTAGAAGATGATAAATCTGGTGATTTGTTGGCCGGACGTGTGGCCGAAGATGGCCATCATCTGGCCGATCGCCGCATTGTTACAGATGATTTTGATGCCATTACATCAGTTGTCACCGCATGGGTACAGACAGAGGCAATCGATGTGGTGATTGCAACAGGCGGCACTGGCCTGACCGGACGCGATGGCACGCCAGAGGCGTTCCGATCTATTTTTGAAAAGGAAATAGAGGGGTTTGGTGAATTGTTCCGCTATATTTCATTTCAAAAAATTGGCACCTCGACGATTCAGTCACGGGCAGTTGCGGGGGTTGCTGGCGGCACCTATTTATTTGCCCTGCCGGGGTCACCATCTGCCTGCCGTGATGCGTGGGATGAAATCTTGCGCTATCAGCTCGATATCCGTCACCGTCCCTGTAATTTTGTTGAAATTATGCCGCGTCTAAGCGAATCTGCAACCTTGCGCCGCGGCGGATAATGCCCGATTTATCGCTTGAAACAAGCTGTGACGGCCATGTTATTGGCATTGATGAGGCTGGCCGCGGCCCTTGGGCGGGGCCGGTAACAATTACCGCATTATGGCTCAATCCCGATGCCTATGATCAGTTGCCAAATGATATTAATGATTCAAAAAAAATCAAACCACTTCGGCGGGCCAGCCTTGCCGATATTTTGCAGATGCCGCCGCATCTAAGCTGTACGATTTCTAAAGATGTCGACGATATTGACCAGCATGGCGTTGTAAAGACAACATTGATGGCAATGGCCGAGGCCGCCGCCGGGGTGATCGAACAAATGGCCGTGGCTGGCATTAATGGGCCAGCCCATGCCCTTATCGATGGCCCGTTGTTGCCAGAAAAGATGCCTTGTGCCAGCACAGCGGTCATTCGTGGTGACAGCCGGTCATTATCAATTGCCGGGGCGTCAATCATCGCCAAACACAGCCGTGATCTGATTATGCAGGCCCTCGATATAGATTGGCCAGCCTATGGGTGGCGCCAAAATAACGGCTATGGCACCCGCCAGCATCAACAAGCACTGGCAAAATATGGCATATCCCCCCATCACCGCCGCAGTTTTGCACCAATAAAACGGCTGGCGGAAACCGCTAGCCCCACCACTGATCATCACTAGCGACAATTACGCGCGACACAGCCAGTCATTTTTGTTCCGTTTGTGCAGATTTAACGACCAAGCGCCACAAGCTGATATGGCGACCCACAAGATAAATGCGCTGTTTTAAATGCGAGCCACTATATATTGTGCCACTTGAAGAAAAGCCGATAACTAGTTGACTTATATCAATTATGTGATTCTTTTAGAGGGAGTTGACGAAAAAATAGTCGTTTTAAAAACAGGGTAAAAGGGCCGGTTTCGTGGCAGAAAACAAAATTATACATGGTGATTGCATTACCGCTTTGCGCGGACTTGCCGATCATTCGGTTGATTTGGTGTTTGCCGATCCGCCCTATAATTTGCAATTGTCTGGCGAGTTGTCACGCCCTGACCAAACGCATGTCGATGCGGTGAAAGATGCGTGGGATCAGTTTGATTCATTTGCCGCTTATGATGAATTTACCAAACTTTGGCTGACCGAAGCGCGCCGCGTATTAAAACCAGATGGCACGATTTGGGTGATTGGCAGTTACCATAATATTTTCCGTGTTGGCGCGATATTACAGGATCTGGATTACTGGATTTTGAATGATGTGGTATGGCGCAAAACCAACCCGATGCCGAATTTTCGGGGGCGGCGGTTTACCAATGCCCATGAAACGCTGATTTGGGCGGCGCGGTCGCAAAAATCCCGACATGTATTTAATTATGAAGCGATGAAAGCGCTGAATGATGATGTGCAGATGCGTTCTGACTGGGAATTGCCTATATGTACGGGCAGTGAACGGTTGAAACAGGCCGATGGAAAAAAAGCACACCCGACACAAAAGCCAGAAAATTTGCTGGCCCGTGTTATTTTGGCGTCGACCCGGCGTGATGACGTCATTCTGGATCCATTTTTTGGCACCGGTACAACAGGCGCGGTTGCCAAAAAGCTGAACCGGCAGTTCATTGGCATTGAACAGGATGCCACCTATGTGGATATCGCCCGCCGACGTATCGCCGCGGTGACACCAATCGATTCAAAAGACCTGCTTGAGACCCAGCCGCGCCGGGCCTTGCCAAAAATCCCATTTGGCAGCTTGATTGAGCGCGGCTTGCTAACCCCCGGTGACAGGCTGTTTGATTCGCGCAAACGGTTTTCGGCACAGGTGCGCGCCGATGGGTCGTTGGTGGCCAAAGATAAACAATCTGGGTCTATCCATGTTCTGGGGGCCAAATTGCAAAATTTGCCATCATGCAATGGCTGGACATTCTGGCATGTGGAAAAAGCTGGAAAGACAATGGTGATTGATGAGTTGCGAAACCAAATCCGCGCTGAAAATGAGACCTCAACCCCCCATTAAACCCTACAGCAGATCCATCCGCCCGCACAAAAAGCGCGCATAAAAAGCACATATAAAAACGGCACATAAAAAAGCAGCACCAGAATAGCTGGCGCTGCTGCTATTTTTTTCACGCACATAATCGGCCTTGTTAGGCGGGAATTAGGCGGCTTGATCTTCGGCCTTTTTTTCCAGACGCCGGGCATGCAGGATCGGTTCGGTATAGCCTGATGGCTGTTCGCGGCCCTTAAAGACAAGATCACATGCCGCCTTAAACGCAATCGATTCGTCAAACCGGCCTGCCATTTGCTGATAGGCGGGATCACCGCTATTTTGCCGATCAACAACCGCGGCCATTTCCTTCATCACATCCATAACGAGGGCTTCATCACATACGCCATGGTACAACCAGTTGGCGATATGTTGTGATGAAATACGCAATGTGGCCCGGTCTTCCATCAGTCCGATATCGTGGATATCTGGCACTTTTGAACAGCCAACACCCTGATCAATCCAGCGTACCACATAGCCAAGAATGCCTTGTGCATTGTTGCGTAATTCGGCGCGGATATCTTCATCATTCCAGTTTGGACGGCTGGCGACTGGCACGGTCAACACATCACTACGATTGGCGCGGGTGCGGCTGGCCAATTCAGCTTGGCGGGCAAAAACATCAACCTTGTGATAATGCAACGCATGCAATGTTGCCGCGGTTGGTGATGGCACCCAAGCGGTATTGGCACCCGCTTTTGGATGGCCAATTTTCTGTTCAATCATGGCGGCCATCATATCTGGCATGGCCCACATGCCTTTACCAATTTGGGCGCGGCCGCCAAAGCCGCAAGCCAACCCGATATCGACATTCCAGTCTTCATACGCCCCAATCCATGTGGACGCTTTCATATCACCTTTTCGGATCATCGCCCCAGCATCCATAGATGTATGGATTTCATCGCCGGTGCGATCAAGAAAGCCAGTATTGATAAAGGCAACACGCGATTTTGCGGCGCGGATACATTCTTTCAAATTGACCGTTGTGCGACGTTCTTCATCCATAATGCCAATTTTGATGGTGTTCTTGGCCAGTTTAAACAGGTCTTCGACCGCTTCAAAAATCTCGACAGCAAAGGCGACTTCTTCTGGCCCATGCAGTTTTGGTTTGACGATATAAATTGATCCGGTCAGCGAATTGCGCTTATCGGCAAAATCGGGGAGCGCCCCAGCAACGGTCATAAAGGCATCCATGATACCTTCGGGGATTTCGGCGCCATTTGACAGGGTGATGGCTGGGTTTGACATCAGATGCCCAACATTGCGCACCAGCATCAAGGCCCGCCCCCGCAATTGCTTTTGCTGGCCGTCTACGGCTGTATAGGGCTTGTCACCATTAAGCTTGCGAGTGAGTGATTTTCCGCCTTTTTCAAATGTTTCGGTCAAGGTGCCACGCATCAATTCCAGCCAGTTGCGATAGGCCAAAATTTTGTCTTCTGCATCAACTGCGGCAATTGAATCTTCCAGATCAATGATGCTGGTCAATGCAGATTCGGCCAGCACGTCATTAATATGGGCGTTATCTGCACTGCCAATCGCACCGCTGTCATCGACAATAATTTCAAAATGCAGGCCGTTATTGATCAGAATAACTGAATTAGGGGCTGTGGGCGCACCGGTATAGCCTACAAATTGGCTGGCATCTGCCAGTCCAACAGTTCCGTTACTGGTGATGATTTGTAACATCCCATCTGCAACCGAAAAGCCGGTCACATCATCCCAATTTGCCGATGCCAGCGGCACCGCATCATTTAAAACGCCCCGAACATAGGCAATGACCTTGGCACCGCGGACCGGGTTATACCCCCCACTGCGGTCTGCGCCGCCATCTTGTGAAATGGCATCTGTACCATAGAGCGCGTCATATAAACTGCCCCATCTTGCATTCGCCGCATTTAATGCATAGCGCGCATTGGTGACAGGCACGACAAGCTGGGGCCCGGCGATGGTTGCAATTTCATCATCAACATTGGCTGTATCGATGGCAAAATCTGGCCCTTCTGGGCATAGATAGCCAATCTTTGTCAAAAAGGCTTCATAGTCTTTTTGATCAATACCGCCGCTGGCATTGTCTTTCAGCCAGCTATCAATTTGTCTTTGCAATTGGCCGCGCTGTGCCAGCAAATCGGCGTTCTTAGGTGCCAACCGATGCAACGCGGCATCGAACCCGTCCCAAAATGCCTGGGCGGTGATTGGCGCGCCGCGTAAAAGATCGTCATTTACAAAATTGTAAAGTTCCGTCGCAATCGTCAGACCGCCATGAGATGTTGTATTGCTCATAATATGCTCCAGCTTGGCACTGTTGAGGTCAGAAATGTCGGGGTGGCTTTGCCAGCAAGCGAGGCTTGCAGCGCCTTTCTAGCCTATGCAACCCGGGCTTTCAAGTCTTGCATTCGGCCTGCCAATTCAGGCCAGCGGCAGACAGCGCTGTCTCGATATTTTTAACAAGCCGGTCAAGCGCATCAATAGTGCTGCCTTCGGCGCGAACCACCAGTGCCGCTTCGGTATTTGACGCACGCACCAACCACCAACCATCTATCGTGCGCACGCGCACACCGTCAATCAACGTTAGGTGACTGGGGTCATAATGGGATTTTGCAAAGGCTGATAGCCGCTCCATAAGCGGGAATTTTTCCGTATCTGAACAGGCAATATGCAATTCCGGGGTGGCATGCTGTTCAGGCAATCTGTCTACAAAATCGGTGATTGACTGGCCAGTGCGCACCATTTGGCTGATCACCCGGGTTGCGACATAAAGCGCATCGTCAAACCCATAAAAATCATCGGCAATAAAGATATGCCCCGACATTTCACCGGCAATTGGTGCATTTATTTCTGCCATGCGTTTTTTCATATGGCTATGACCAGTTTTCCAGATCTGTGGATCTCCCCCGGCCTTTTTAATCAAATCAAGCGCCATATCAGATGATTTCACATCCAAAAGAACCGGCGCATCTGGCCGCCGTTTCATAATATCTTGCGCCAGATAGGCGGTTAAAAAATCGCCGGGGACTTGTCTGCCTTTGGCGTCAATGACACCAATTCGGTCACCATCACCGTCAAACCCGATACCAATTGCCGCGCCAGATTCGGCAACAGCTCGCCGCAAAATATCCAAGGTTGCCGGATCGACCGGGTTTGGGTGGTGATTGGGAAAATGGCCGTCAATTTCCGCAAATAAAACCTGATGCTTGCCAGATAGCTTTTCGGCAATCGCCGCGGTTGCCGGACCTGCCGCACCATTGCCGCAATCCCACACCACCGATAAATCACCGGCATCGGCCTGTTGCAACAGGCGCGCCACATAAGAGTCAAACACTGCGGTTTGGGTCACGCTGCCGCCGTTCACCGGTATCACACCAGCCGCACTAATGGCACCAAGTTGCTGGATATCCTCACCAAAAAATGACCGCCCATTCATAACCATTTTAAAGCCATTATGGGTGGGTGGATTATGTGACCCGGTAACCTGAATGGCCCCATCACATTTTAAAGTGACGCCCGCAAAATACAGCATTGGTGTCGGCCCACAGCCAATATCCAAGACCTTGCCGCCAGCTGTTACCAGCCCATCGATCAGCGCCGCGGCCAGCGCTGGCGATGACAACCGCCCATCACGGCCAACAGCAACCGTGACCCCATGCCCGCGGTCGCGCAGACAGGAAACAAAAGCCATGCCAATTGCATGGGCATCAGCTTCGCTCAGGGTTTCTTGATAGATACCGCGGATATCATAGGCACGTAAAATTGTCGGGGCAAAATGATGTCTATTCATCTGGTGCGCTCTGCCAGCCAGCCGCGCAAGCGCTGGTTTAAATCATCGCGTTGCAGGGCAAAGGCGATATTGGCCTGTAAAAACCCAATCTTCGAACCACAATCAAACCGCTCTCCGGAAAATCTGAATCCATGGAATGGTGCCACGCCAATTTGTCTGGCCAAAGAGTCGGTAAGCTGAACTTCACCGCCGGCTCCGCGGTCTTGCCGGTCAAGCTGGGCAAACACCCCCGGTTCAATAATATAGCGGCCAACAACAGCGATATTTGACGGTGCGTGTTCTGGGGCTGGCTTTTCAACCAATCCGGTGACCTCAACAAGCCGCCCATCATCTTTTCCCGGTGTCACGATACCATAAGACTGGGTTTCATTTTGCGGCACATCCATCACCGCAACCATATTCCCGCCGGTATAGGCCGACAGCATTTCGCCAAGACAGCTTTTGCCTAAAATCAGATCATCAGCAAGCAGCACCGCAACAGTTTCTGATTGCGCTAGATGGCGCGCACACCATACCGCATGTCCTAGTCCGGCTGGTTCTTGCTGGCGTACATAGATGACCGATCCCGGGTTGCGCATCATTTGTCGCACCGTGTCGAGGGCTTGTTTTTTGTTTTTGGCGGTGAGGGTGGATTCCAATTCAAACGAATGGTCAAAATGATCTTCGATGGCTGATTTGTTGCGGCCAGTGACGAAAATAAATTCCTCAATGCCAGCATCGGCGGCTTCTTCGACGGCATATTGGATCAAGGGTTTGTCAACAATTGGCAACATTTCCTTTGGCAGGGCCTTTGTGGCCGGCAGAAATCTCGTGCCAAGACCACCAACAGGGAAAATCGCTTTTCTCACTTTTTGCATCTTCATATCCTGAAACGATGTGGTCGCGCGGACCCGCCCTCTAGCTATCCCTAAGACTTAGAGACAGATGTCATGCGGGTCAAGGATATAGCCCGTGCTGAATATCATGACCAGCCAAACACCTTAACCCGGTCTCATAACGCGGCAAATCATGCAGATATATTGAAACTCTGTATAAAGCCAGCTATCACATCACTAGATAACCAAAAAGGTGCGTGCAATGAAAATCGCGGTAATTGGAACAGGCTATGTCGGGCTGGTATCGGGTGCCTGTTTTTCTGAATTCGGATTTGATGTGACCTGTGTCGATAACGTCCCGTATAAAATTGCAAGGATTACCGCTGGTGATATGCCAATTTATGAACCGGGCCT
>Ga0181606_10005042_pt1 | contig 10934 bp, 10 predicted proteins | sample 041ome_10_FD_132994 | JGI IMG/M metagenome (GOLD analysis project Ga0181606, IMG submission 132994) | Coastal salt marsh microbial communities from the Groves Creek Marsh, Skidaway Island, Georgia - 041412US metaG (megahit assembly) | ecosystem: Environmental > Aquatic > Marine > Intertidal...
CATAAAAGCTATAGCATTGCCGTACCAATCTTTGATGTTAACGCCCAAGCCAGCGATAGAGCTATTTCTCTCGCTTGCAAACAGCATCCAACAGAACTGCACCAATGCAAGAAACCCTATGATGGTGACACCAATGTTCAGCATCACACCGATGACCAACATTTGTATGCCTCTAAAAGCCAAAGCTTTGCGTTGTGGTGTTAGTACCTGATCCAACATGTCCGTCGAAAGCGGTCTTTTACTGTCAGCTTATGCCGATTATATGTCAGAGCTTGGGTCAAAAGACTTTATGGCTGCCACGATGACCGACGCTGAACTGGACAATTTGTTCGATTAAGACCTGCGTTATCTTTGTCAAGAATTGAATGCGGGCTGCGTTGTGCAGCCCGTTTTTTAGCTTTGGCCATGGTGTGAAAATCATTACACGCAGACCCGACTGGCAGTATCAATATTTTGAATTGGCCAGTTTTTTATATAGCTTTCGTTTTCTGAATGTATTAGCAAATTTTTAGCTTTAACCCACAGGGAACAATTATGAATACCATAGTAAACAGTTGGAATGAATGGGATCCACTTAAGCACGTTATCGTCGGACGCGCCGATGATTGCCACATCCCCCCCGAAGAACCTGCATTAGACGCCAAAGTTCCCGAGGATAGCGATATGCGCGGCCAGTGGGGGCGTCGACCACAGGAAACAATTGATCGTGCAAACGAGCTATTGGACAATTTCGCGTCAATGCTGCAAAAGCGCGGCGTCAAAGTTGACCGCCCTACCCCGATTGATTTTTCTCAGGCCGTAACAACACCTGATTTTCACACGGACAGCCAATTTGGATGTATGCCACCACGTGACGTGCTGCTGACTGTTGGATCTGAAATCCTTGAAGCAACTATGTCCTATCGTTGCCGTTGGTTCGAATACCTGTGCTATCGCCCCTTGATGCAACGCTATTGGGAGGAAGACCCCAATTTCCGCCACGAGGCTGCACCAAAACCACGCCTGACGGATCGTGACTATCATCCTGATTACCTTTCGGAAAAAATTGGTGTCGAAAAACGCCTAAAATGGGCTGCAGAGAAATTCTTTGTAACCACCGAAGAGGAGCCATTATTTGATGCCGCAGATGTCTTGCGCTTTGGCAAGGACTTGGTTGTGCAACACGGTTTTACGACGAATTTAAAAGGCATTGAATGGCTAAGTCGTCACTTCCCCGATCATCGCGTCCATGCGGTTAATTTTCCCGGTGACCCATACCCGATTCACATTGACGCAACCTTTACGCCGCTACGTCCAGGATTGATTTTGAACAACCCGCAACGCCGCCTGCCCGAAGAACAGCGCAAAATGTTCCAAGATAACGGTTGGGAAATTGTTGATGCTGCACAGCCCGCACACAATGCACCCCCTCCCTTGTGTTATTCTTCTGTTTGGTTGTCGATGAATGTTCTGGTGTTAGATCCCAAAACAGTATGTGTCGAGAAATCAGAGGTTTATCAGGCCGAGCAAATGGACAAATTAGGCATGGAAGTTGTCGAAGTCGATCTGCGTGATGCCTATGCATTTGGCGGTGGCCTGCATTGTTGTACAGCGGATGTTTACCGCGAAGGGACCTGTGAGGATTATTTTCCTCATCTGAACTAATCTCGGATCAATTCGCCATATTACCCGCGCAGTTCGTTGCGCGGGTCTTTTCTGCGCAAAACAAAAAAACGGCACACGGCCGCCACATATCATAATCTTTATCTGTTTAATTGGTGCGGGTGGAGGGACTTGAACCCCCACGCCAAAGGCGCCAGAACCTAAATCTGGTGCGTCTACCAATTTCGCCACACCCGCATTGACGCCCATTTAGCAAAACAATTTTGGAATGGCCAGTGCAAAACGAACAAAAATAAAAATTTTTATTCATTGCGCTAGAGACGTGCGAAATCAACGCACTGGCCACCAACCTGACACGCTTTCAGACGCGATCAGCGGGTTAGAGGTATTACAAGAAAAGGAAACAAAAACACTTGGTACAGTCCTCTACCGAGACCACCAAACGGGCTTTTCGCATGAATGACCATTAAGACAGACAATCGTTCAACACGCATCGCTGTCAATACATAGCGGGCGAAACCGCCCACAGATAGGGTCGGCTTAAGCTGGGCTTAGCCGACGTTGTTTATCACACGATAGCCAGGCTGCAAAAAATTCACATAGCCATTATCGCCATTTGCGCGCAGATCAGCTTCGTATTCTTCCATCGCATGAATTTCGTTCATCATCGATTCTTTTATGCGATCTGTTTGTAAAGTTTGGAATTGTATATCCATTCTATCCATTGTTCTTACCTTTCTTAACACCGTGATTAATCGGTAATTCACAATTTTGTTATGAATTGGGCCAATTGAGGCGGAAATAAGGCAAACAAAAAATTTTTGATGACGCAGGGTCAGGTATCTCGTCGAATTGATACCATCAATGCGAAACCTAGAACCAAAAACTATAAAATTATTGGTTCTTTTGCGTATGAACCCATGAGTCTTTGATCAAAGCGCTGTGGTTAACCAAATCTCACGATTCATTTTTGCATAATTTTTAATCATATCGTTTATTTTTTAATCCACAGCTTTGGTGACCAGACGAAAAACTGATAAAAACTGCAGCAATCCCTACCGCGTAACACCTAGTCATGGTCTACAGCCTGAGTAAAGCAGCCAGCTGAGGAGACCAAAATGAAAAAGATCGAGGCGATCATCAAGCCATTCAAGCTAGATGAAGTCAAAGAAGCGCTACAAGATGTTGGCGTTCAAGGTTTGTCGGTGATCGAAGTAAAAGGTTTTGGTCGCCAAAAAGGACATACTGAGCTTTATCGTGGCGCAGAATATGTTGTTGATTTTCTACCAAAGGTGAAAATTGAAATCGTTCTTGACGATGATCAAGTTGACGCCGCGATCGAAGCTATTGTAGACGCTGCAAAAACTGACAAAATCGGCGACGGCAAAATCTTTGTCTCGTCCGTTGAACAAGCCATCCGCATCCGTACCGGCGAAACCGGTTCAGACGCGATTTAATCGAAATAATACCCTTTTTCAGAACAAGAGAGGAAATAAGATGAGCGCACAAGACTTGCTCAAAATGATTGCGGACGAAGGCGCGGAATACGTCGATGTTCGGTTCACTGACCCACGCGGTAAATTGCAGCACGTAACTGTTATTGCCGATTTGGTTGACGAAGACTTTATCGAAGAAGGCTTTATGTTCGACGGTTCCTCAATCGCGGGTTGGAAATCGATCGAAGCGTCCGACATGAAATTGATGTTGGATACATCGTCTGCTTACGTTGATCCGTTCTACGCAGAAAAAACAATCTGCGTTCATTGTTCCGTCGTTGAACCAGACACTGGTGAAGCATATACACGCGATCCACGCTCAACTGCACAAAAAGCCGAAGCATACCTGAAATTATCAGGCGTTGGCGACCTGGCCTATTTCGGTCCAGAAGCAGAATTCTTTTTGTTCGACGACGTACGCTATTCTGTAACACCGTCAAAAGTATCCTATCAAATCGACGCAGAAGATGCGGCATGGAACACAGACGCGGAATTTGAAACAGGCAACCTGTCCCACCGTGCAGCGCATAAAGGCGGCTATTTCCCTGTGAACCCTGTCGACGCCGGCCAAGATATTCGTGGCGAAATGCTGTCAACAATGAAGCGTATGGGCATAAAAGTTGACAAACATCACCATGAAGTCGCGACAGCTCAACACGAATTGGGCATGATCTTTGGCACATTGACCGCACAAGCTGACAACCTGCAAAAGTATAAATACGTGATCCACAACGTCGCGCATGCATATGGCAAATCGGCGACATTCATGCCAAAACCAATGGCGGGTGACAACGGTTCTGGTATGCACGTAAACATGTCGATCTGGAAAGATGGCAAGCCATTGTTCGCAGGCGATCAATACGCTGATCTGTCAATGGAAGCGCTATATTTCATCGGCGGCATTCTAAAGCACGCGAAATCATTGAACGCGCTGACAAACCCATCAACCAACAGCTACAAGCGTTTGGTTCCCGGTTTCGAAGCCCCCGTTCTGCGCGCCTATTCAGCACGCAACCGTTCGGGTTGTGTTCGTATCCCATGGACAGAAAGCCCCAAGGCAAAACGCGTTGAAGCCCGTTTTCCTGACCCCGCAGCAAACCCATACCTGTGCTTTGCAGCGCTGTTGATGGCGGGTCTAGACGGTATCAACAACAAAATTCACCCAGGTGAAGCAATGGATAAAAACCTGTACGATCTTCCAGCAGAAGAGCTGGCCGAGATCCCAACAGTTGCAGGTTCTTTGCGTGAAGCAATGCAAGCACTGCGCGAAGACCATGATTACCTGTTGGCAGGTGATGTTTTCACAAAAGATCAGATCGAAGCTTACATTGCTCTGAAAGAAGAAGAAAACCAATCCTATGAAATGACACCACACCCAATCGAATACGCGCTGTACTACAGCTGCTAAATCATTGGCGATGGATTTTGAAAAGGCCCCCTTTATCGGGGCCTTTTTTTGTGAAAGGTCGACTACAAAAATCGTTCTTCGGGAAATCCTGCCTTTGCAAAAACCTTCCAAATATCATCGACAAAGCTCGCGCGGTTTTGTGATAGAAAATGTTTCATTAAATACCACGCTATGTACTGTGCAAATCCATCTTCGCGGTTGCGTTCAAGATCAAGTGCTTGCTAAAAACTAAGCGTATCGGTCACCGTGCTTGCAAAATGGTGGAAATTTGATTTCCCAAATAAAATGGCGGGCTTTCGATGCAAAAAACCTTCTAATGCGACTGTATAGTTAATGGAAACGGTCACATCACACGCGCCCAGAATGTCATGGATATTTGCGTCTGTCACAATCAATCGCTCATCTTGGGATTTTAGACCTTCTAGAAGGGTTAAATCACTTTGTGAAATTAACAACGGATGTGGCTTTACAATGATTGGCCGATCACCTGCCTGCTCCATCACCGTGGCCAACATTCCCAAATCGGTAAAGTCTGTTGCACCGGCCAACCGCGGATGCGAGCCTTGAAAAAACACTGCAATTGCGCCTTGGGGAAATGTTTCATGGCTGCGTGCCTGTTCATATCGCGACATCCGACCATGCACGTATCGATGCCGCATCCGATCATAAAACGGTTTTGTCCGTTTGAACGGCATGTCTGTCGGATGATAGACCAAATCGCCAATCGAGCTAAAGGCTTTGGTTCCTTTGGGGTCTATATGCCAAAAGCGCCAAAAATAGGCGACACCCGCATTTAAGACATTCGCCATATTCACACATCTGTCGTCAATGATATGCAAGTTGCCGTCATTAAACCGATCGTCCGGCACTTGACGCGTCATCGTTTTGATATCCTCATCCCGCTGGCGAATTATAACGTCAAAACCTTTACCGGCAGACATGTCTTTAATCACGCCATAGAGTTGCAAGTGATTGAAAGACAACGGCCGTGTCATGTCCGCCGTTTTCAAGTGGATAATAATGTTTGGCACTAAAGCATCCCACCGCTTTTATCGTTATAGGGTCATGATACCTTGCCGCATAACAAATACAATCAAACATAGATTTATTGCAGGGAATAATCGTTATCTTGTTCCAAGTTCAGCGATACATCCGCGTGTGCTTCAACGTAATTCGGGTGCCTCGCTGTCTGTATAAGCGGTGCCTTTGCAACAACTAAAAAGCCTTGGACATCTATGCCGCGATCTTTTCTCAGCGTCGTCTCATTAAAGGCGATTATGGCTAAGCCAAAGCGATCTAACACTTGGGTTAGATAAGATTTAGAATGGCGGTACCGGCGCGCGGATCCCAATTGATAAGATACAGAGTCACCAGCGCTTTCAACACTAAATGCAACAAAACCATTAGGTTGCAACGCTAAACTAATCCAATTTATCACCCGCTCCAACGCGCCCATATAGATAAACACATCTGCGGCTATAATAAGATCATATTGCGACTTATCCAAATATGGCAGGTTCAGAATATCTGCTTTTGACAGAGTGTCATAAATCTTGCGTGCTTTTGATTTCACAAGCATGGATTGTGACAGATCGACGCCAGACAAGTGATCAACAACAGGTCGAAACACCGCCCCGGCCAGACCTGTCCCACAGCCCAGATCAAGTGCTGTCGAAAACCGCTCAGAATGCAATTCCGACACGATAAGGCCCAAATTTTCAGGCACACTATATCCTAACTTGCCGACCAGTGACGCATCAAAACGATCTGCATATTGGTCAAATAACGTTTCAACAAAGGCAGTAGGCATCTGCTCTAAAGGTTGTGACGCATATTGGTGCAAGAGCAGCCCCGCCCCCAATTGATCGCTGGGATCCAGCGCAACCGCCTTTTGCCAAGCGGCGACAGCGCGATCTGTTTGGTCCATCGTCTGGGCCAAAAGCCCCAACTTATACCATCCCCAGACCCAATGTGGCGCACGGTCACATATGTCTTGCAAGAGTTCCAAAGCAGCTTTTGGGTCGTTCTCACGCTCCAATAGCTCTACAAAGTTGTACTGACGATCCAAACTAACATCGCCCGATGACCGAACCAGTGCTGACATACCTGCCATCCAAATTGTACGAAGGACCATATCATCGCATCTTTGAATAGAATCTGCGTTTGAAATGGTATTACAATCCGCGCAATTACTTTGGAAAATAGCATCGAGCAAGCGATATTTTAGCGCCAGCTCACCACAAATGTGTGAATCCCAAATATGACGGCCCGCGTCTGCGGCAATCGCAAAAGTGTCTGCCGCTCTGATCGGAAATAGGCGCCGTTTTCACGATCCACAGAAGAACGTCGGTCATGTATGGATCGCGGTTGATGTAGCTCGGGATCCCCATATCGCAGGGCATTAAACCGCCATAAGGGTCGATCAACTTGCAACCCGTCAAGTAATCGCTGGACGCGTTTGGCCATGTTGTCATCATAGTCTTCAACTGTATCATGAATGCCCACCATGGGGCGCATGAACTTTTCAGACAACATCCAGGATGCAGGAAAACACAACACTGCTGCTGTTAAGACATGTTCATGTCCCTGTTTTTCCATGATACAAAAATCATTTTGAAACAAACGTCCCAGGGTCGCCATCGGATCGTCGGCATTTACGGTGATTTCTACACCATCAGGACAGATGATCCCCGTATCAGATGATATAAAATTTAGGTGCTCCACCGCATATTCAATGGCCATTTGCAAAAGCTCTTGCGCCGCGGGTACCGCTAAAACGTCGCAGGCAATCACTTTATCATAGCGTTGTTCAATCAGTGCGCGCCGATGCGCCATCTGCCCCGCATAAGCATCATCTACCCACAGCCAATAATCCACAGCCAAAGGTGAAATACCCGGCAACGCGCGTGGCGCCGTGTCATAAGGAATCTGACTTTGTAAAATCTCAACCATATGCGCCACACTAGCAGCGCGCATGGTATTTTCAAATGATATTTGATCAAATCAGGCGATTAGGAATGTATCAACAAATGAATTAATCAGGTTGTCTTGGTCTTGGGCAGTTAGATTCTCAAACACAATTGTTCCATAAAAATCCGTTTGCACAATCAAGTTCGTACCCTCGCTGGTGTAACTGATATTACCCGCAAAATCGTTTGTGATATTGAACACATCATCGTTATAGCCAAGCCCGATATAATCGATCCCAACTTGGAAGTCCCTGACAATAAAGATACGCGCTTCATTATCCAATTCGGCGTTCTGTGTAAAAATAAATTGGTCCGCACCACGACCACCCGTTAAATCATTTTTCAAACCTGCGGCCCTCAGGTGATCATTACCGCGACCGCCATTCAAAACGTTTTCTTTAGTCATCCCCACCAAATTGTCAGCCCCACGTCCACCGTTCAACGTCGCACTGCACTGACCCAGCGCGATAAGCGTATCTTGCCCACGGCCTCCAATCAGAACGCTATGGCTATCTGCGAACAAATTGACTGTAAAAATGGTGTCGTGACAGCGACCACCGTGGGCATAATTGTTATACCCAAACGCGAACATCACGTCATTGCCTTTTTGGCCAAACAGGGTGTTATCATCATATGCCAAAGACATCACAAGATCGGCGCCACTGCCAAGTTTTACGCTATGATCCCCTGAGTAAAGAGGTTGCCATGTATCGGTCGTTCCCTCGATCAATTCCACGGGCGTATCCAAGATGACAGCATCTTTTCCTTTTCCAGTTTTACCAGAAAACCCACCAGCGACTGACAAAATATAATCATTTGTCGCTGCGCCACTAAATCCATAATCTAACGTATAGTCTGAGGCGACATAAAATGCATCTGCGTAATCGGTGGAAAATTGGGATAGGCCGTCCTCTATTTGCTTTTGCGGAACGAGCCATGAAAATGACTGAGCCAGCAAATTATAATATGACCCAAACGCTGCGACTGGACCATATCCGTTGGTGTGATCATAATCGGTGCCAGTTGGGCTGTGTGTTACATTGCCTTATGCATCGTAACGCCAAGAATACAGAGTATCGTTCAAAAGGTTGTACATTATAAATCCTACAATTTTAGCTTTTATCGTCAAAATGATATACAATCCAAAGTACATATCAAGCAATGCTTTTTGATATTTGTTTACAATTCTGTATGTCGCGTCTTTTCAAGGTTGATGTCGGTTTTGAACGGGAATTCGGTATTGTTCCTGTCACAGTTAAAAAAATTGTAGGACATCGCCATGAATAAACATTTCAGCGAAACACGCAAAATCGACCCCACGCGCGGCGCGACCTTGGGCGACAATACCCCAAATGATGCCAACCGTGTTGAAATCGGCCCAACCCAATTGGCCTTTGCGGAATGGGCGGCGGCGGGCTTGGCCTTGCCCGATCTGCAAGCAATGCGGAAATACCGATGGAACCGGTTGACCCAACATGTGGTTGATCGTGATTACGGCGGCGTGTTGTTGTTTGATCCACTTAACATCCGCTATGCCACCGACAGCACCAATATGCAGCTGTGGAACACGCACAACCCGTTTCGTGCATTATTACTATGCGCCGACGGCTATATGGTGATGTGGGACTATAAAAATTCACCGTTCCTGTCCGAATTTAACCCGTTGGTGCGCGAACAACGGGCAGGCGCGGATTTGTTTTATTTCGATCGTGGCGACAAAGTGGACGTGGCGGCGGACATATTTTCCAACGAAGTGCGCCAATTGATCACCGAACACGGCGGCGGAAACATGCGCCTTGCAGTCGATAAGATCATGTTGCATGGCCTGCGCGCACTTGAGGCGCAGGGGTTCGAGATCATGGAAGGCGAAGAGCTGACCGAAAAGGCCCGTTCGATCAAAGGACCCGACGAAATTGCCGCGATGCGCTGTGCCAGCCATGCCTGTGAAATCGCAGTCGCCGTGATGGAACGCGCCGCACGATCAGGCGTGCCCCGAGGCAATATGAGCGAAGATGACATATGGGCCGTTCTGCATGCTGAAAACATTCGCCGTGGGGGGGAATGGATCGAAACGCGTTTGCTGGCGTCGGGCCCGCGCACCAACCCATGGTTCCAAGAATGCGGACCACGGATTGTGCAAAACAACGAAATCGTGGCCTTTGACACCGATCTGATCGGGTCCTATGGCATATGTGTCGACATTAGCCGCACGTGGTGGATTGGCGACAAAGCGCCCCGCCCCGATATGGTGGATGCTATGAAACACGCGCATGACCATATCATGACCAATATGCAAATGTTAAAACCCGGTGTCGCGTTGCGCGATTTAACCTTTGGCACCCATGTTTTGGATCCCAAATACCAAAAACAAAAATACGGCTGTTTGATGCATGGCGTCGGTCTGTGTGATGAATGGCCGTTGATTGCCTATCCGGACCATTTTGTCGAAGGGGCCTATGATTATCACCTAGAGGCAGGCATGGTTTTATGCGTCGAAGCCTTGGTTAGCCCCGAGGGTGGCGATTTTTCTATCAAACTAGAAGATCAGGTTTTGATCACCGAAACAGGATTTGAAAATCTAACGGCATATCCGTTCGATGATCGATTAATGGGACGATAACGGGGCGGTGCGTATTTCGATTTGATTATCGTTTAGCCATTTTTCGATTTCAAATCGGCGTGTTCCTGCAACCGGGATCACGTGATTTTACGTATAAAGTGACAGGGCTTGTGCGTCTTGGCCGGCCCATAGGATTGCCTGTTTGGGCACCCAATATAATCTGTGCGGTTGAATTCCGTCAACGTCGGCTAGAATCTGTATCACATCTTTCAACCGAGATCTTTGGACATGCTCCGATGACTTGGTGACCATTTTGACATGGTGCTCCAATGCCTGCAAATAAACGACTTCATCTTGCGCAATTTTGTTATTCCCAAACTCAATGAATTTGATCTGGTTTAATCTGGAAATCATAGCGCCAAACACGAAAGCATGAAAAACCCATTCAAAAACAAGGACCTGAAAGGACCGAAAAAAAATCGTGAATATGTTTTCCGGAAAAGTTGGCAAGATAAAAGCACCGATCATTTGGCCCGCGTACACGGTTAAGGTGACAATCGGAACACCCAGCAGCAAGAAAGGGATAATCGCGTAATGAACGACGCGCTTACCTTGTAGGGTAAGCTTGATCGACAACGCCAAAACAACAAAATGCAGCGCGACTTAAAATACAGCCCCCACAACAAGCGTCAAAAACGTTGAGGTTCTCATACCAATCGCACTTTGCACGGGCTGATCGATCATCCCAAACACCATCACGACCGCAACGATATATCCAATAAACAATGGATCACTCACCAATTGGAAAAGCGCACGTAATGTTGAAACCTTTGGACTACATCCTGGAAATCGAATTTCGAATTCATGGTCTGTGATCACCATATTGCCCCCAATAGTGA
>Ga0181606_10005045_pt1 | contig 10933 bp, 8 predicted proteins | sample 041ome_10_FD_132994 | JGI IMG/M metagenome (GOLD analysis project Ga0181606, IMG submission 132994) | Coastal salt marsh microbial communities from the Groves Creek Marsh, Skidaway Island, Georgia - 041412US metaG (megahit assembly) | ecosystem: Environmental > Aquatic > Marine > Intertidal zone...
ACCTGTGGTAGGACCTTTGTACAAGAAAAACAAAAGCTGTAATGGAGAGGAAAAGAGAAATTTTAATAGGTTTAAAATTTACTTCTTGGTTCTCTAGCAAATTAAATTGAACTATTGATAGGGAGGGGTTGGGATAATTTTTTTTAAATTGATTCTTAAAAAAGCACTATCCAGCCTGATAGTAACCATTTCAGATAGTCTTTTGTTGAGCCCATGGAATTGATTTGTTAATCAATTTTGACCTCAGATCCATTTATCTACATTCCATATTTATCAAAATTATCGATATCATTTAAATTAGTTTTGTTTTTAATTGATTAACTCTAATTTGCATCGATTTTCGTGGTACTATGATTTTTATTTCCAGTTTGTTTACCCTGCTTTTACGGTTGTTCCTTTCGGTTCAAGGTTCAGGAGAGGTAGTATCATTAGACTGGTCCACACTTATTGCATTAGAAACGCCTGTTTCCACTTCCATAGCAGGTGAGCAGCTAAAGCAACCCCACGATTCCATCCAAGGGATTGAGGCACTATTTTCTAGTATTGAAGTTGAAGAGAAAGAAGAAGTTGAATCCGAGAGTAATTCAGAAGATTTATTGCTTCATTCTTACAAATTTATTCAGAAAAACCTTTTATCTGGGTTTCTAACTATTTTTGGAAATAAAGCAATTCGAGGTAGTAGTCTTCCTCTTTACGATTTTTATCATACCTGGAAAATTCACCTGAGTTAATTTTTTAGCCTGTTGGCATCTTCTCCGTTATCGCTTCGGGGAATAATAGCTGTTTTTACGGAATTTTTAACTTAGCAACACTTAGCTATGAATCTTCATGCTCAAGGAGGAGTCATGGGTTTGGAGCAAATTCTTCATGAACTGAAGCATTTTCTCCCTGCCCAAGCTCCACTCAAGGACTTTGTCCACCACAATACTTTACACGCGTATCAGCATCTCCCTTTTTTTCAGGGATTAAAGCAAGCAAGTGACCAATTTGGTTACAAGGGCTTTCTTTCTCTAACTGAATATAGGTCTCTTTATAGAGAGGGAAAGATAAAAGGAGCTATCCTGAAAAAAATACTGGAAGATCAATTTGGTGACCAAGCAAATATTTGGTTGGTTAAACTTCTGGATGAATCCCAAGAAAGGTATACTTCTCCAAAAATCGGTCAATTTAGATCGCATTGGAGAAGTGATTATCATTTTAACCTAGATAAAACAATCCATCCTTTTCTTTTCCGACTATTATCAGCATACCTAGACCAGGGAATTTCCATTTGGTCTTTTCCTTTGGAAGCTAAAGGTTTTTTGGATTCCATTAGGCAACTTCAATTAGACAGCTACTCTTCTATTTTCACTTCCAAAAGAGTGGTGAAGCTTCTACAGGATCCAAATTTAAATTTGGAGGTTCTTTTGAAAATTCTTGTTGGGGATCCACGAGGGTATGGTTGGTATCTATTTGATCAACAATTTGCGCACCCAGGTTGGTCGGGAATGGTATCAGTTCTTGAAGAACAGCCTGAATCCTTGTTGGACTCCAAAGGGATTACCTTGAAGGATTTTATTATGGTGGAATGCCTGCTAGAAATAAATGCCTTGGATAAGAAATTTGGTGAAAAGTGGGTTCCACTTGGACAAAAATTCTCCTACGATACTCGAAATCTTTTTGAAATTGAATTGATAGAAGAGTTGGATTTGGTTCGGCAATGCTGGCAAGAGGCTTACGAATGGAGTTATTATGATGAGGTATTGGCAGGGATTCGAGCAGTAGCACCTACCGAAGGCAGCATTAGCATTCCTAGTTTTCAGGCACTTTTTTGCATTGATGATCGCGAGTGTAGTACACGCAGGCATTTAGAATACATCGATCCGAACTGTGCCACCTTTGGAACTCCTGGATTTTTTAGTGTGGAATTTTACTTTCAACCTGAATACGGAAAATTTTATACTAAATCTTGTCCTGCTCCAGTCACACCTAAATTTTTGATTAAAGAAACGGCGAAACATAAGAAATTATCTTCGGACGTTCACTTTCATCAAAATAATCACTCTTTGGTGAGAGGTTGGTTACGTGCCCATACCCTCGGATTTTGGTCCGCCTTACGACTTGTAGGGAATGTCCTAAGTCCAAGTTCTTCAGCGCTGGAAGTATCCAGTTTCAACCACATGGATCCCAAAGGTAGTCTAACTATCCTCTACCGAGGGGAAGAAGAAAATGGACTTCAAGTTGGATTTAAAGTGGAGGAAATGGTGGATCGCATCGAAGGCTTGTTAAGAAGCATTGGCTTGGTGGAAAGATTTTCTCCCTTGGTATACCTAATTGGGCATGGTGCATCCAGTATCAACAATACCCATTATGCAGGGTACGATTGTGGAGCATGTTGTGGACGTCCAGGCTCAGTGAATGCCCGTGTGGCTGCATTTATGGCGAATTACCCAGAAGTACGGGTTCAGCTAAAAGCGAGAGGAATCGAAATCCCTGCAAAAACCCAATTTTTGGGAGGATTGCACGATACCACGAAGGATGAACTGTTGTTTTTTGATGAAGATATTCTACTTGAAGCAAACAAGAAATTACATCTTGAAAATCAAGAAAAGTTTGTTCGTGTCTTAGATATCAATTCGTTAGAGCGTTCGCGTCGCTTTGACACTTTAGATAAAAACAAATCTATCGGTGGGCTACATGATGCTGTTAAAAAAAGGGCGTTTTCTCTTTTTGAACCTCGACCGGAATACAACCATGCTACCAATGCACTTTGTATAGTTTCTCGAAAATCGACCTTGAAAGGCTTGTTTTTTGACCGAAGGGCATTTCTTAACTCCTATGACTACCGAAAGGATGCAGAAGGGAAGTCCTTAACTAGGATTCTATCTGCAGCAATTCCTGTTTGTGGAGGAATTAATCTGGAATACTATTTCTCACGAATGGATCCAGACAAATTAGGTGCTGGAACTAAGTTGCCACATAACGTAATGGGTTTAATAGGGGTTGCGAATGGGGCGGATGGAGATCTTCGAACAGGTCTTCCTTACCAAATGGTAGAGATTCACGACCCTATTCGATTGCTTATGGTGGTGGAACAGGTTCCTGAATTGGTTCATCAAGTAATTAACTCTGTTCCCGCTTTGTTGGAATGGGTTTCCAATACATGGGTGCACCTGGTAGTTCTTGATCCTAATTCTGGTGACTTCCTCCGATGGGTGGATGATAAGTTTGTGGTCTATTCTCCCTTGACAACTGTGGAACACTTGGATCACTTGCAAGATAAGCTGCTAAGCTCTCAACAAAATCTCCCCGTATACTTAATCGATTCAATCTAATGGAACTTTCAAATTGGATTCAGCTGATGATTGGGATTCCACTCCTCGGCTTTTTAATTAGTTTGGCTGTCCCAGAAAATAAAGAAACTTGGCTTTCTAGGGTTGCCTTTTTTACTGCAGGTATCAACCTCTTGAGCACCTTGGTTTTTCTGGTATTTTGGATATTGCAAGGTGGCAAGGATCTTAATCTCAAAGAAATTCTCCTTTTCAAAAACGACCAATTTGAGTTTTTGATAGATTTCTTTTTTGATAGAATAAGTGCGGTTTACCTTGTAGTAGGAGCAATACTTACCTTTTTGGTTACCTTTTATAGCAGGTATTACTTGCACCGTGAGCCTGGTTACAAGCGGTTTTTTAACACCGTCCTTTTCTTTTATTTGGGATTTAACCTGACTATTCTTTCTGGTAACTTCGAAACTCTATTTGTAGGTTGGGAAGTGTTAGGGCTATCTTCCTTTCTGTTGGTAGCTTTTTATAGAAAAAATTTACTTCCTTCCCGCAACGCGATTAAAGTATTTTCAATTTATAGAATTGGGGATGTAGGATTGATTTTGGCGATGTGGGCTAGCCATCACCTTTGGCACGCCAATGTCACCTTTTTGGATCTTACCGATGCCCAACGGGTGGTAGATCAGCAACTGGGACATTCAGGGATCGCTTTATTTATAGGGCTCATGCTTCTTCTGGCAGCAGCTGCCAAATCTGCTCAATTTCCATTTTCATCCTGGCTTCCACGTGCTATGGAAGGGCCAACCCCTTCTTCTGCAATTTTCTATGGATCACTTTCAGTGCATTTGGGAGTATTCCTTTTGTTAAGAAGTTACCCTTTTTGGGAAAATCAGGTACTTGTTCGCATTTTGATTGGTGCTATTGGATTGATTACAGCTATTGTATCCACTACAATTGCCCGGGTGCAAACCTCTGTGAAAACTCAAATAGGCTATGCTTCTTTGACTCAAATCGGAATAATGTTTTTGGAGGTTGCAGCTGGTTTGGAACTATTGGCTTTGGTCCATTTTGCTGGAAATGCCTTTCTTAGAACATATCAATTGCTTGTTTCCCCTTCGGTGGTCAGCTATTTGATTCGGGAACAATTTTATGGATTTGTTCCTAAGAAAAAGCAGGGTGGGAGCACCTGGAAAAATCGATTATACCTATCGGTTTATGTTTGGAGCTTGAAGGAGTGGAATCTAGACCGTGTCATTCAGGGAATAATTTTCAGACCCTTAAAAAAACTAGGACACCGGCTTGATTTTCTAAGGTATCGTACACTACTTCTTTACTTTATTCCAAGCTATGGGATTGGGGTTTACTTACTTGTTCAGGGTTATGTACTTCCTTATTGGTTACACCAAATTTTACCTTTACTATTTGCATTTCTAGCCTTATTGATGGTTTTGAAATCATTCACAGAGCGTAAGTCAGTTCGCTTGGCCTGGATGATGTTATGGATGAACCATTTTTGGATGGTTTTAGCAATTGCTGAAAATGAAAATTTCGCAGGAGCTGAAATTGGGATCTACCTAAGTGGGGTGATTTTCTTTGGAGCTTTAGGTTGGGCCTTGATTCGTTGGATGACCCAACAACATGGAGATTTTGGTTTGTATGAGTATCAAGGCCTTGTGCGGCAGCACCCAATGGTAGCCTTTCTTTTCCTATTGGCAATTTTGGGCTTAATTGGATTTCCGATATCACCCACATTTATTGGGGAAGATTTACTTTTTAGCCATATCCATGAGGATCAGTTTGTACTCGCATTCCTCGCGGCACTTGCATTTGTAATGGAAGGTGTTGCAGCTGTAAGAATCTATGCTCGACTTTTCTTGGGAGGTATAACCAAATCCAGTTCGCTTTCACATTCTGCCTCTTCACCAGAGACAAACAAGTAAAATAGTTACTAAAAAAATCAATTTAAAATTTTAAATGAGGATGAAAGTCCTTCAAAATAATATGAAAACAACACTAAAATTACAAGTGCCCAAAGATGGTTGGGCTGGTTTTAAAGAAAATTTCGTTGCTGATGCTACAGCTGGGTTTGTCGTATTCTTATTGGCTATGCCTCTTAGTTTGGGAATCGCGAAGGCCTCTGATTTCCCACCTATCATGGGATTGGTCACCGCCATCATTGGAGGGGTATTAGTGAGTGTTATTTCTGGTTCCCGATTGACTATCAAAGGTCCAGCTGCTGGATTAATTGTGGTTGTTGCAGGGGCAGTTGCTGCCTTTGGAGGAGGGGAAATAGGCTGGAAACTTGCCCTTGGAGCCATGGTTGTTGCCGGTTTAGTCCAGGTTGTATTTGGTTTGTTCAAGTTTGGAAAATTGGTTGATGTATTTCCACTTTCTGCTATTCACGGCATGCTTGCTGCTATAGGGATTATCATCATTGTAAAGCAGATTCCAGTATTACTAGACGTTAACCCAGAATTATACAAGGGGTTGAGTACTGTTGCTATGATTACTTCCATCCCTAAATTTATTGCCAATTTTGACCCTAAAGCAACTTTAATCGGGTTTTATAGTCTATCCATCATGTTGGGATGGCCTTACCTTAAGGGATTTGTGTTGGGAAAAATACCTGCACCTTTAATGGTTTTAATTGTTGCTATTCCTTCGGAATTAGCCATGGATTTTGCCCATTCTGAGCCTCCCTATGCGTTGCTTCATATCGGTAATTTACTCGATAGCTTATCTTTGAATGCAGATTTTTCTGGGGTATTCCAAACTGGTATTTTCATCAAATACGTCATCATGTTTGCCTTAGTTGGTTCTTTAGAATCTCTTTTGACAGTAAAAGCCATTGATTTGGTAGATCCTTACCGAAGAAAATCAAATACCAATAAAGACCTTGTTGCAGTGGGTATAGGAAATACTTTCAGTGCGTTTTTAGGTGGATTACCAATGATTTCTGAGGTTGCAAGAAGCTCTGCCAATGTAAATCAAGGGGCAAAAACGCGTTGGGCAAATTTCTTTCACGGGGTATTTTTGTTGGTATTTGTATTAGTGGCTACTCCAGTAATCGAGATGATTCCTAATGCAGCCCTAGCAGCTATGTTGATTACAGTAGGAATTAAATTGGCTCACCCAAAGGAATTTATACACACCTTTAAAATTGGTAAGGAACAACTAGCAATTTTCTTGATTACGATTGTCTTTACCCTTGTAGAAGATTTGTTGATAGGAATAGCAGCGGGTGTGGTTTTGAAAATGATCCTTCACCTTGCCAGTGGAACTCCTATTTCCTCATTTTTTAAAGCACCAACGTTGGTGTCTTTTAATGGTAACCAGTACTTGGTAGAAATTGATAAAGCGGCCATATTCTCCAATTACCTAGGAATAAAGCGGAAGCTCGAGGAAATCCCTGCTGGATTTCAAGTTACTATTGATTTAAAGAGCACCAAGCTGGTGGATCACTCCGTGATGGAAAATTTACATCGATTTGAGCAAGAATACATTGAAAATGGGGGCACGGTACAGATTATTGGGCTGGAAAACCATACTCCAGTATCCAATCATGCATTGGCAGCTCGAAAGGCAAAATCCTAGGCAGATTTTAAAAAAAGGTTCAACAAAGAAAATTGAAGAGAATTAATTTCTAACCCTTGGAATTGTTTCTCTTCAACTTTAAACTTTATTCATAACATTCAAATTCGAAATAATGACTAGTAGAAACTTTATCTTTGCTGTAATTCTATTTTTTTTCTTGTCTCCACTGCAATCATTTGCACAAAACAATCGAATTACAACAACAAATAAAATTGGTTGGTATGCATCCTTTGCTACTTTTAAAATTTCAAAAAAAGTAGGAATTCATTCTGAATATCAATTCCGTAGAAACAATTGGATCACCGAATGGCAACAAAGTTTATTACGTGTTGGCGTTAATTACAATCCAATCCCAAATCTTCAATTACGAACTGGTTACGGTTGGATTGAGACGTTTCCTTATGGAGAATATCCCATAAACGGGTTTGGAAAACAATATACTGAACATAGAATTTATCAGATGGCACAACTTTCGCAAAAGGTTGGAATTGTGGATTTTTCTCATCGCTATCTCCTGGAACAACGATTTGTTGGTAAATATTCGGATGCTTTGGCAACTAAAGAATCAGAATTCCCTTTAGTCCATCGATTGCGGTATATGTTTAGACTTCAAATTCCATTGAAAGGGACTGGAATAAATGATAAAACCCCTTATTTGGCAATTTATGATGAGGTATTTGTAGGTTTTGGGAAAAATGTCAACGCTAATGTGTTTGATCAAAACAGAATTGGAATTTTGTTTGGATTTAAATTTAACCCATCCTTCCGATTAGAAGGAGGTTATCTGAACCAAACTGCGCAATATGGAAGGTTAATCAATGGGAAAAGTGGTTTTCAATCTAATAATGGATTTATAATTAGCTCAAATTTTAATCTAGATTTCACCAAATAAACCATTTAAATAGTAACTATCTGTGGTAGGACTATTTGTAGTACAATTTGGTACTATGGTTGGGATTTTTTGCCCCCAATTTCCCTAGGTTTATTTGTCTCAAAAGGTAAGCCATGGATTGTTTAAAGCTTGATTCAAAAAAATGATTTTTGAACAAAGGATTAAAAGTAAAATAGATTTAAAGCGACTTGACAACGAATTTATTTCAATTTTACCTTGGTAGGATAAGAGTAAATGGATGAACTAATTCACCTATCCAATCTAACTTGTGCTTCTAAAATTAGTTAAATAAAAAGCTAAGTAAATATTTTAAGTGAATCTTAAGAATCTCTTAATGATTCCTCTAAAGAGCCTATTTTACTTTTGAACTCTATTTCAACTTATATCTTTATGAATGAAAAAATGAATCGCATGGAGTTTCTTAAAAGTCTTGGACTTAAAGGAGCTTCACTTTTTGCTGTGTATTGTGCAGCATCTTCGTTGACTAGTTGTGTCAATGAAAGTATGGATCCTAATTTAACTTCAGGAGGTACAGGGAATGAGTTGCTATTGGATCTCAGTTCTTCAGCTTATTCAAAACTCAATACAGTGGGGAATTACGTAATTGTAAGTGGAATTGTTATTGCTAAAGTGAGTGCCACCGCTTTTGCTGCCGTGACTCAAGTATGCTCCCACGAGGGAAAAAGGCAGGTAGTATTTAATGCGGGTGAATTTTACTGTTCGGCTCATGGTGCACGATTTGATACCGCAGGAAAAGGACTCAATTCTACAGGGTCTCGAGGGCTGAAAACCTACGTGACTACATTAGAGGGTACGATCTTAAAAGTTACAGTTTGATGATGAGCACATTCTTTAATCAACGATTTCTTCCAGCAGGTTTTCTTTTTTTACTATTTTTCTTTGGGAATAGTCCATGGAAGGATGTTTTGGCACAGGAAGACCTACTCAGTCTGCTCGATGAGGAGCAATCCAAAGAACCTACCTATACGATAGCGACCTTCAAAGCTTCACGACTTATCAATGGGCAGACCATAGAGACCATCTCCAAAAACCACCTCAACTTTTGGATTTCTCACCGATTTGGTGCAGTAAATTCTGGTTTCATCGCCAATTTCTTTGGTTTAGACGAAGCCAAAATTCGGCTAGGGCTTGAATATGGCCTGACGGACAGGTGGCTTGTGGGAGCGGGAAGAAGCTCCTTAGAAAAGACGTATGATTTGTATTCCAAATACAAAGTTCTACGCCAATCTAATAAGGTTCCAATTACAGTTACTGCTATGGCTGGTTGGGGTATTAATACCATGCCTACAGGGTATATTATGGAGTCGGGCTCGCCCATGAAGTTTTCCAACAATATCGAGCGCTATTCTTACTGGAGCCAAGTATTGGTGGCGCGCAAGTTTACTGAAAAACTTTCGCTGCAGGTGATGCCAACGTTGATTCACGTGAATAAGGTGGAAGATCCAAGTATTCCCAACCAGTTGGTTTCGCTTGGGGCAGGAGGGAGGTACAAAATTAGCCAGCGAATTACGCTATCTGCGGAATATTATTATTCATTACGTGAACTGGAGGATGATGAAGACGATGACTATGGAGGTAGTGGAGGATTTTCATATCCCTACCGTAATGCGCTTTCACTCGGAGTAGATATTGAAACGGGTGGGCATGTATTTCAGTTTCATCTTACCAATGCTCGTGGAATGATTGAGAAGCAATTCATTGGTCAGAACGTAGGTGCTTGGGAAAAAGGGGACATTTTTTATGGATTCAATATAGCCAGAACCTTTAGTCTGGATAAAGCCGCTAGAAATACACACAAATGAAAAAATTGATTCTATTCTTTTTCACCTTCTTTCTGCTAGAAGCTGGTTTATCTTTTGGTCAAAATTTGTACAGAACTTCAGTTGGTGAGGTGTCTTTTTTTTCCAAAACCCCTGCGCTCGACATAGAGGCAATCAACAAAAAGGCTGGTGCTATTCTTAATGCGGACTCCCGAGATTTGGCGATACAGATGAAAATCACCGATTTTCAGTTTCCCAACAAGCTGATGCAGGAGCACTTTAATGAGAATTACTTAGAAAGTGAGCGTTTTCCTACGGGTAAGTTTGTAGGTAAAATAAAGGAAGCCATAGACTTCAGCAAGCCTGACACCTATTCGGTGACGGCAGCTGGTAACCTCACCATTCATGGGGTAACCAAGCCTGTTACTGTTAAGGGCTCCATTATTGCTACAGCTACGGAGCTATTGGTATCCTTTGATTTTACAGTACGGACCGAAGACTTTAAGATTAAAGTGCCAACTCTTGTTTTTAATAAAATAGCAGAGGTAATTGAAGTCAGCGGAAAGTTGAATTTGGTGAAATAGGTGTTGGGTGCTGATTTTAGCAATCAGTTAATTAACCTGGATTACCGTTTCACTTGCTTTATACCCAATTCTGTAGGTATTGACAAATATTGTTTCTCCAGGAATGGCAGCAAAGGGCTTGGAATAAATCTTCCATGGTTCATCTGTTGATTTCCGATACCCAAACGAAGCGCCTGGAGTGGATGATTTCAAACTTATTTTTCCGCCTTCATAGGTTGATTCTGCTGGGGAGGTTATGGGTGGACTATCTTTTCCTCCCCACCAATTCCGTACCATCTCCATTTCGTCTAATGCTCCCAAATCTCCATAGGTAAGTACCCATTCTTCGTGAGCTTTCCGAAGTTCATTCAATTTCTCCTCATAAAGAGGGTTTCCAACCAGATTTTTAAATTCCCAAGGATCAGCATTGGTATCATAGAGTTCTTCTGCAGGTTTTGTGGAAGCAAACCAGCGAGCTTGATCTTCATTGAGTAACCCTTTTGAATTCAGCTCTAACAGATGAACCATCAGTGGATTCTGAAGTCTGTACTTTATATTTTGGTAGTTTGGCTTTCCGGGCATGTAGTTTCGAATGTATTTGAATTTTCCATCGGAAACAGCTCTTACTCGGTCGTATTCGGAGTCCATGCGATCTCGGGCTGCAAAACTATATTGTCTTGGAGTGTCTGATTTTTGTTGACCTAAAAATGCTTGTCCTTGCATGGATTCAGGAATAGGTACTCCAGCAAGGGAAAGTAAGGTTGGGGCAAAATCCACAAAGCTAATAAGCTCATTGGATTGGCTACCAGCTTCAAGAAATGGAGCTTTTACGAATAAAGG
>Ga0181606_10005053_pt1 | contig 10929 bp, 10 predicted proteins | sample 041ome_10_FD_132994 | JGI IMG/M metagenome (GOLD analysis project Ga0181606, IMG submission 132994) | Coastal salt marsh microbial communities from the Groves Creek Marsh, Skidaway Island, Georgia - 041412US metaG (megahit assembly) | ecosystem: Environmental > Aquatic > Marine > Intertidal...
CTGTGCACTACGGGCCTGAGGCTCGGGCCACGTACGAAAGCTTGCTGCTGGACGGTAACTGTATTTCCACGTCGGCCGTGGTGTTACGCCGCGAATGGCTAGAGTATGCCGGTGGCTTCAGCGTTGAGGCGGAGTTCGTTACCGCCGAGGATTACGAGTTATGGCTCAAGCTGGCGCGAAATGGTGCCAGAATCGGCTTCCTCGATGAAGTGCTGGGCGAATATCTGATCCACGACGGTAATCAGAGCCGAGCGGCCTTGCGAAACATGCAAGCAGTCATGGCCGTATTCAAGCACCACCGGTCGGCTTTGACAGGGCGGACGTCGTCGTCGCGCTTGCGTCGACGAGAGGCGGTGATACTGTACAGCGGAGCGCGTGGCTTGCAGGATAGCGGCCAACATCGGCAGGCCTGGCCGCACTTCTTCAAGGCGGTGCAGTGTTACCCATGGGTGCCACGCTTTTACGCTGCCATATTGCTCAATGCTCTTTGCCGGCGGCCCTGAAGATCGGTCTATAAGATGAATTACCGTCGTGCACTGGCGCGCATAATTTCCGAAACGATTGCATGCACTTCCTATTTTCAGCCCCCTGTCGAGGGCTTTAGGGTGCTGATGTACCATGCCATAGGTACGTCCGCACTAGGCGATACCTTGGGGCTGTTTTCGTTATCGCCGGAGCGGTTCCGGCAGCATATGGCGTTGCTAGCTGGATGGACGCACGGAAGGGTCGTTGCCTTTGATAAAGCTGTAAAGATTGGTAACGGGTGTCGGGTGGCGATTACCTTCGATGACGGCTACCTCGACAATCTGGAAGTGGCGGCGCCGATTCTTTGTGGGCTTGGATTGCCGTTCACGGTCTTCGTAACTTCTGAATTCGTTCGTCACAGGAAGCCAGGATTCCTGTCTCCTGCTGCCCTGCGCACTCTGGCTGCGCTGCCGGGTGCAAAGATCGGTTCCCATGGCGCTAATCATGTGGCCCTGACGCAGTGCGACGATGCGACCTTACGAAATGAGCTGACATCCAGCCGACACTATCTTGAGGATGAGCTGGGTCGTGAAGTTCGGACGTTGGCCTACCCTTATGGTGCGGCAGATCATCGCGTCCGGGATGCCGCACTGGCAGCGGGTTACCAGCTGGGTGCATGCAGTCTCGCTGGAATCAATGCGCCTGAGCGCGATCCGCTACTGCTGGCGCGCACCGAAGTCGTATCTTTCGACAGCGGCCGCGTGTTCGCCCAGAAATTGCACGGGGATTGGGACTGGTATCGTTGGCGCAGACAGGATCCGGCGTGTCTCTGAATTTCCCGGTGACGCTGGTCATCCCTATTCTCAACGAAGCCGAATCTCTGCCGGGGCTGTTGCAGTCTCTCAAGGCCCAGAGCCATCGCCCCGATGAGATCATCTTTTCTGACGCCGGATCTACCGATGGCAGTCCTGCATTAATTGAGGCATGGTGGCGCGATGAAAGCTGGGAGCACTGTACTTGCAGCATTCTCTTCCGGCCTGGCGCCATGCCCGGTGCCGGGCGCAATGCTGGGGTGCGTGCAGCACGCAACGACTGGATCGCGTTCATCGATGGCGGTATCACGCCGGCCGACGACTGGCTGGAGCAATTGTGTTTGCATGCGTCGGCGACGCATGCATTGGCGGTATTTGGGGTCTGTCACTTCTCGGCACAGACTCCTTTCTCCAAGGCAGTATGTGCCCTGTCTTATGGCCACGGAGCGGTGCACCCAGTGATTCCCGCTTCCCTGTTCGCCCGCCAAGTGTTTGCCGAAATCGGTGAGTTTCCCGCGCATTTGCGGGCTGGTGAAGACCTCGTGTGGATGGCTACTTTTCAGGCACGTTATGGCACTCGAGAGGTGTGTAACAAGGCACGGGTGAGTTATACCCATTTCCCGACGGGTTGGCGTCAGGCACTACGCAAGTGGAGGGTAACCGAGTTGCATTGCGTACTGGCGGGGGTACGAACCGAGCAGCACGCGATTTATCTCTCGGGATTGCCAGCTCTTTATGTGTTGGCTGGTGCCGGAGGCGGTTTTGGCACCGCCGCGTTTATTGCGTATCTGCTATTTCGAGGCGTGATCGACCCCATCCGTCGCAGCGTCGATCGGCCGTGGTGGGGGCGTCGGCGAGGGGCGGCTTACATCGCGTTACCGCTGGCGGTCGCGTTAGACATTGCCAAGTGGTTAGGTATCTTCCAAGGGATGGGGATCAAGTTTGCAACTAGGGTTGGCTTTGGGGGGAAGCGCGATGTCAGCCGTTGAGGACTGGCGGCCAGCATTTGTCGGCGATGGACGGGTCCGCTATTACAGCTTGGCACGCTACGCCTTGGTAGAGGCTCTTCGCCTTGCTGGTGTGCGGGAAGGTAGTCGTGTTCTGTTACCGGAGTACCTGTGCCGCGATCTGCTAGCGTCTTTACATCTGTCGGGAGCTATCCCTTGCTGGTACCCGGTAGCCTCCAATATGACGCCGGCCACTGTCTCGCTTGATTGGGAAGTGGCCGATGTCGTGCTGGCGGTGAATTACTTCGGTTTTCCCCAGGATTTAGAACCGTTCCAGGCCTACGCTGCGCGGACAGGTGCTGTCGTCATCGAGGATAATGCACACGGTTATCTGAGTCGCGATGAGAAGGGCCAATGGTTAGGCTGTCGCACCGGCGTCGGAGTGTTCAGTTTACGTAAGACCTTGCGGATTCCTGATGGAGCAGCACTCTGGGTAGGTCCTGACTGCGCCGCCATCGAGTTGGCGGATCAGGTGGCATTCGACGGTAAAGGAGTTAATCTGGCGCAGCGAACCAAGGCGCGTCTGCGGCGCCTGCCGTTACTGGGCGAGTTGGCATATCGGTTATCTACTGGCTTGGCGAGGGTGCTCCGCAAATGGCGGACTGGGAGCTATATTCCGGCTACCGATCCAGCTTCGGAGCTGACATTGCCGGCGGAGGCAAATCCGTGGGCCGGGCTGTTGCCTGCGCTTGCAGAGTGCGCAGCTATGGCGGAAGTCCAACGAAGGCGTGCGGCCTATATCCGCTGTGCGGCAGTTGGCGAGCGAGTGGGTGCATCGCCTGTCTTCTCAGTCCTGCCAAGAAATTGTGTGCCGTATGCCTATGCTTTTCGTGGAGACGGTGCAGCTCTCGCTGGCATGCAGGCGCATGCCGCCCGCGCTGGCTTCGATCTGGTGAGTTGGCCTGATCTACCGCTCGAGATCGTCGACCGGGCACCAGTTCATTATCGCAATGTATTTTTGGTCAATTTCTTATGGTGATTTGGGAACAATACAGGGGTTTGGCGGACGAGTGGGACGGGCACGTAGCTGCCTTATCCGGGGGATTTTATCAAACGTATGGCTGGGGCGAAGTGCGCCGAATTACTGGTTGGCAGCCTCTTCGCCTGATCGTGCGGGGTCACGGACAAGTCATTGCGGTGGCCAGCGTATTGGTCAAACGCGAGCTTGGGTTGGCGATCTGCTGGGTGCCCGGAGGGCCACTCGGAGACAGCGGCGTACTTGATGACCAATTCCGTGGAGTGCTCAGAAGCGCTCTCGGAACTAAATTGTTCTATTGTCGTATCAGTTTGCTGCGGGCAGGTAAGGAAAGTGAAGCCGCGTTCTTGTCCAATAACGGCTGGCGGCGACCGACAGTCGCGATGAGTAGTGGTCTGACTATGGTCTATGAGCTGACCACTAATGAAGCAGAGCGCCTTCGGCGAACCAGCGGTAACTGGCGTCACAACCTAAAGCGTTCTGGGCGATACGGATTACAAATCGAGCATTGGGAAGATCCTGATATCGACGCGATTTCGGCGCTTTATCGTGAAATGGAAAGTTTGAAATCCTTGCCCGAACAGCATAGCAAAAAAGAATTGGAGGCCATTTTTACGCAATGCCGGGAACAGGTGGTCGTCTACCGTTGTCTGGACGCCCAAGGGCGCTTGCTAGCAATCCGCGCGGCTGGTTTGTGTGGGGCAAGGGCGATGGATTTGCTCGCAGTGGCAGGTCTCAGAGCGCGTAAGGTATATGCCTCGCACGCAACGCTATGGGCATTGCTCAATCACTGCAGCCAGCTGGGTTTGAGCGATTACGATCTGAGCGGTGTCGATCCGGTCGGTAACAAGGGTGTGTTTAATTTCAAGCATGGTACCGGTTCCACATTGGTACATTGCCTAGGCGAATGGGAGTGGGCCTCGTTGCCTGGCTTATGTCAGGCAGTGAACTGGCGGGTAGCACATAGGGGCGCCCGAGGCTAAGGCAGCGATCATGAGAAAATCACTAGTCTTCGTCGCCACCACCCCTTTTGCAGTCAACGCCTTTTTGCGTACTCATTTGCTGGCGCTAGCCGAAATCCACGAGATAACACTATGCGTTAATACCTCGGTCTACCCTTTGGTTGACGATGTAGCGTGTGCCGTGCAGATCCGCCATATCAACATTGCGAGAAAGATCGCGCCATTGCAGGATTTGTGGGCTTTTTTCCAGTTGCTGAGCTGTTTTCGGGAAATTCGGCCGGCCTCGGTTCATAGCCTGACACCTAAGGCTGGCTTGCTGGCAATGCTGGCCGGCTGGTTGGCCCGAGTGCCTCGGCGTTTCCATACGTTTACGGGCCAGGTGTGGTCTACGAAGACTGGTCTAGGTAGGTCCTTACTTAAGGGCATTGACCACTTGATTGCGCGATACGCCAGTCAGGTGTTTGCCGACAGTTTCTCGCAATGCCGCTTTCTGGAAAAGGAGGGTGTGGTGCGACCCGGTGGAGTAACCGTGCTTGGTCAAGGCTCAGTATCTGGCGTCGATCTAGAGCGTTTTCGACCTGATCCGTTGGCACGGGCTGCCCTACGCGCTGAAACCGGTGTTGATGATACCGTCCCAGTATTCCTTTTTGTCGGCCGTCTGGTACGTGACAAAGGGATCTTTGATTTAGTAGACGCGTTTACTATGCTCAACTCTCGGCGTGGACATTGGGAGCTTTGGATGGTCGGTCCTGATGAAGAAGATTTGCAGGCTACATTACAGATTAAGGGAGAGCGACTAGGGACATGCATTCGATGGTTTGGTCCGACGCTATTCCCTGAACGTTTCATGGCGGCGGCCGATGTTTTCGTACTGCCGAGTTACCGAGAGGGTTTTGGGTCGGTTGTCGTTGAGGCAGCCGCCTGCGGTGTCCCAACCGTCGCGTATCGGATTGACGGGGTGGTCGATGCCATCATCGAAGACCACACAGGAAGATTTGTCGACATGGGAAATGTTGCGGAACTCGCACAAATGATGGAGCGCCTAGGTTCTGATCAGGAAACGCTAAGACATTTGGGTGAAGCGGCTTATCGGCGTGCCGTTGAAGAATTTTCGAGCTCTACTGTTTCTGCAGCTTGGCTAGCTTTTTACTCCTCAGCGCTCCGAGAGATGACGTGAGTGTGAGCGTTATGCGTGAAGCCATAGATTCAATAGAGCATGCCTTTCCAACGGCAAGTGCCTCAGCAGTCATTAGCAGTGCTTTGGTTGAATAGCTCGGCATACTTGTTAGCCACCTTTCTGCCATTTGAGCTAATTTAACATTGAAGTAATTTGATAACTCGAACCAACAAAGCTTTTCATGGTTAAACGACATGGGCGTAAAAAAATCTTTTGACCTTTTCCTTGTCTTGTTATCGATACCGGTGGTGTTGCCTTTATTTATATTTATCGCAGTTTCTATTCGAATCACTTCACGAGGCCCCGCAATGTATTGGAGTGACCGCATTGGTCGTCACAACAAGACTTTCAGAATGCCAAAATTCCGTAGTATGCGGATCGATACGCCTGCAGTTCCCACTCATCTCCTGCAGAACCCCGGCCAGTGGCTGACACCTATAGGTTCTTTTTTGCGCAAAACAAGTCTCGATGAATTACCCCAGCTATGGAGTATTCTCAAAGGCGACATGAGCTTCGTGGGTCCTCGACCAGCACTTTTTAACCAAAACGACCTCATCGCTCTGCGCACCGATACAGGTGTACACGAACTGCTACCCGGCCTTACGGGTTGGGCGCAGATTAACGGTAGAGACGAATTGTCGATTCCTCAGAAAGTGCAACTTGACGCGGAGTATCTTGATCGTCGGTCATTACTGTTCGATCTGAAAATATTAGGGATGACAGCGTCGAGGGTCTTTTTAAGAGATGGAGTGTCACATTAAAAAAACATGGATTATTTTGAGGATGCTGGGGGCTACATGCTATGAAAATGTTATTTAATTTTTCTGTTCCTATCTTGGCACTGCCAAGAGCTGCAAAGCGCTTCGCGGTTTTGTCGGTCGATTTTGGACTCTGTATTCTGACCGTCTGGCTGGCTTATTACCTGCGCTTGGGGGAGTTTGTCGCTCTTTCTGGTATCGCATTATGGGCTTTGGGCGCTTCCATCGGCATTGCTTTGCCCATCTTCCTAATATCAGGCCTGTATCGTGCCATTTTCCGTTACAGTGGCTGGCCGGCCCTGTTGGCGGTAGCCCGCGCAGTGGGCATTTACGGTTTGCTCTACGCCTCCGTTTTCACCGCCATTGGTGTCCCCGGAGTGCCCCGAACCGTGGGCATCATTCAGCCCATTCTACTTTTACTGTTCGTGGGTTTGTCGCGTGCACTGGCCCGGATCTGGTTGGGTGACCAGTACCTGAACATTCTCAAGTATGCCTCGCGCCCTAAGGTACTGATCTATGGAGCAGGAGCCGCCGGTCGCCAGTTGGCAGCGGCCATGGCTAATAGCCACGAAATGCAGGTAGTGGGGTTTTTGGATGATGACGACCGCTTGCACGGGCATGTGCTTAATGGCCAGCCCATCTACAACCCGACTGACTTGGACAGCCTAGTCGCTATGCTCAATATCAGCGATGTGCTGCTGGCCATGCCTAGCCTGAGCAGCAGGCGTCGCAACGAGGTTCTGAGCCAGATCCGGTTGGCTCGTGTGGCTGTTCGAACCTTACCCTGCCTGACCGATTTGGCCAAGGGCAAGGTGAGTGTTTCAGACTTGCGGGAATTAGGAATAAACGACTTGTTGGGTCGCGACCCGGTAACGCCTAACCAAATCCTGCTGATCAAGAACATTAGGGACAAGGTGGTGTTGGTGACGGGTGCAGGAGGCTCTATTGGTAGCGAGCTGTGCCGCCAGATACTGACGGTGAATCCGGCTAGGCTACTGTTGATCGAGCAGAGCGAATTCTCGTTGTATACGATTCACCAGGAACTGGAAAATAGGTTTGGCGGACAGGGAAGTGTTAGAACTCCTATTCTGGTGCCCCTGCTGGCCTCGGTGCAGGACGATAACCGTATGCGCGAGATTATGTCGACTTGGCGACCTGACACTGTCTATCACGCAGCGGCTTACAAGCAGGTGCCATTGGTGGAGCATAACGTTGCCGAGGGGATCAAGAATAACGTGCTGGGCACTCTGTGTATAGCCAAGGCCGCGGCGGAAAACGGTGTTACCGATTTCGTGCTTATCAGTACCGACAAGGCCGTTCGTCCAACTAATATTATGGGCGCCAGCAAGCGGTTGGCAGAAATGGTCCTGCAGGCATTCGCTGCAAGTACCTCTGGCATCAAGTTCAGCATGGTGCGCTTTGGTAATGTACTAGCCTCGTCTGGCTCCGTAGTGCCCAAGTTCCGACAACAGATCCGTGATGGCGGACCGATCACCCTGACCCATCCAGAAATCACCCGCTATTTCATGACTATCCCGGAAGCCTCACAGTTAGTGATCCAGGCCGGTGCCATGGCGAAGAGTGGTGAAGTATTCGTCCTAGATATGGGGCAGTCGGTCAGGATCATGGACTTGGCGCGGCGAATGATAGAAATGTTGGGCTTAACAGTGAAAGATACGCAGAACCCTGATGGTGATATCGAGATTGAAATCACAGGCCTACGTCCTGGTGAGAAACTTTACGAAGAACTGCTGATTGGCGATAACCCTAAGCCCACATCTCATTCTAGGATTATGAAAGCTAACGAGGAGTTCATCCCGTGGGTAGATCTGGAAGACAAGCTGAATGCGCTCGGAATGGCACTCAATCAAAATGATGTGGGAGTCATTCACTTTATGATGCAACAGTTAGTTTCTGAGTACACGCCAAGCGGTGAAATTGTTGACTGGGTGCACTTAGAGCAGGGGGTTTAGAGTTATGGGTTGTTTTTGCTCGGGTGAGGTGGTGGGTGTAGGTGGGTTTTATGAAACCCTGTGTGCAACCCAATCTTGACAGGGTGAGGTCAGGGCATTCTGGGTTGTGACCGCCTGAGCCGAGGACCGACATCATTGCTGGTTCCGCTTGCGGCACATCTATCGGTTTCCGTATTGGTTTTGGTCAACTCGTCGGCGCAGGTTGCTCAAACGCTTTGAGATTCTAGCGCCTTTTAGCGTAACTCCTTTCTCAACTTGATGAGCACGACCCTTTTCGATTCGGCTCGCCAGAATTCCAGAGTCCATTTTGAAACGCTCTTGTGGGAAAGTTGGGGCTCAGGTTACTGTGTGTGATGGATAGAGTTTGATCTGTCATGGCTTTTGCTCATTTGCATCGGTAGTGTATGGCCCTTGTTTTAATACCTAAGCTCCGGGGCGCCTGTGCTTCCTGTATATAAGTGCTTCAACGTGCGCACTTAATCAAGGCCGAAAATTTAAAAATATTTATACCTTCCAGATTACAAATCTAATTGAAAATTTTATTTGTTTTAAACGACTCTTATTTTCGCGATTTATAAATTGCAGTAATTGTGAGATCATCAGCGCAGTTTTAAATGTGGATGAGACAGAGTATGGCTGGGTTAGATTGGTTGGTTGTGATGACCAAACCAAGAATGGAATCAGTAGCAAAGCTTAATCTGGAGCGGCAAGGATTTTGCGTTTATCTACCCACATGGGTTGACTTAAAGCGACGTTCAAATCGTTGGAAAAAAGTACATACCGTGATGTTTCCGCGTTATCTTTTTGTCAAGACCGCTCATGAAGATCAATCCATACTGCCGATCCGGTCCACCTATGGTGTTGGTCAATTGGTGCGTTTTGGGACTGCACCTGCAAAAGCTAGTGATTGCTTGATCCGTGAAATTCAACGAATGGAAGCCGCTAGAGATGCCAGTGGAGATGAACTAAAACCTTTTAACCGAGGCGAGGAGGTGATAGTAGCGTCGGGGCCTTTCAAGGGAATATCTGCACGGGTATTATCGTCCGATGAGGGTCGCGTAACTTTGTTGATGCAGGTGCTGGGCAAGACTCAGCAGTTGGATTTTGAAGCTGGGATTTGTCAAAGTCTATGACTTTCCTGGCCAGCGTCCGTTTATACCAGCATGCCCGCGGTTCAAAAATTGCATTTATAGGCCCTTTAATTGTCCCTCGAAAATTTTCTCTAATTGGAGTTAGGGTTTTAGAATCATATTAGCTAGATGAGAGCAGAAGAGTGCTATGAAGCCATCGAAATTTTCAAGCGAACACAAACGGTGTTCCTGCTGCCGTAGTTTGTCGGAAATTAGATATTAGCAAAGCCACCTTTTTCCATTGGAAGAAAAAATACGGTGGCTTGCTACCGAGTGAGATGCGTCGGCTAAAACAGCTTGAGGACGAGAATCGTCGACTGAAATCGATCGTTGCGGATCTGAGTTTGGATAAAGAGATGCTTTAGGATGTCATCAAACGAAAGATCTGAGGCCTGCTCAGCGTCGTGAGTTGGTTGATCGTGTGCGGTACGAATGGAATCAATCGATCCGTCGTGTCTGTGAGGTGTTATCCGTTGATCGTTCCACCTATCACTATCAATCCAAGCGCGCTGATCAGGCCGGTCTGAAGAAGCGTATCAAAGAGATCTGTGAAACACGCGTTCGCTATGGCTATCGCAGCGTGTGGGTACTTCTGCGCCGAGAAGGTTGGGAAGTCAATCAAAAGCGTGTGTATCGGTTATATCGAGAGCTTGGCATGCAGCTCCGTAACACGTCACCGAAGCGACGTGTCAAAGCGAAGTTACGATGTGACCGCAGTGTTGCTTTTAGGCCGTAGGAAATCTGGGCCATGGATTTTGTGCATGACCAGTTGGTGACTGGGCGCAAGTTGCGTATGTTGAGGGTCGTGGATACCTATTCTCGCTATTGCCCAGTGACTGATCCGCGGTTCAGTTATCGTGGTGAGGATGTGGTTAATACGCTTGAGCGGGCGTGTTCAGAAATCGGATACCCCAAAGTGATCCGCGTGGATCAGGGAACTGAGTTTGTCTCTCGAGACATGGATCTATGGGCCTATCAAAAAGGAGTGATCTTAGATTTTTCTCGGCCAGGTAAGCCGACTGACAATGCGTTTGTTGAGGTGTTTAACGGTCGGCCTCAGCTGAATGCCTGAACACGCACTGGTTCATGAGCATGCCGGATTCACAAGAGAAGTTAGAGTCATGGCGTAGAGACTATAATGAGCATCGGCCACATGGTGCGATAGGGAATAAAACCCCGATCTCGCTGGCTTTTTCTGATTTTGTCACCAGCCCAAAATCGGAAAAACTGATTTGCAACCGATGGAGTAAGACAATTTGGGGGCATTCGGCTCATCCACTCACTAATTAATTGACATATGTTGGTACCGTTATTTCCTGCAAATTAGGAGTTGAACTACAGATTTGCAGGAATTTTAAAGATACCTGCATTAGTCAAATATGCCGGATTGTCTGATCGGTAGCACTGCAAACCTATCGAGGCGCGAACCTCAATTCGAGCAACTGATACGACGCTAGAACTTGTAATATTCCTGATTCAAAAATTCAGAAACATCTTTCTCTTCGTCTGGGAACCAACCTAAATCTAAGACTTGGACACATGCACTGACTTGACCATTTAATCGGATGCGTTCGTTCACCACTCGATTCTCTCTTGTGTAGAGTGCTTCATGGCTATCGACCATGTGGCATTCAACGCAATGATCACCATGAAGAAACGCACCGTTTTC
>Ga0181606_10005065_pt1 | contig 10914 bp, 10 predicted proteins | sample 041ome_10_FD_132994 | JGI IMG/M metagenome (GOLD analysis project Ga0181606, IMG submission 132994) | Coastal salt marsh microbial communities from the Groves Creek Marsh, Skidaway Island, Georgia - 041412US metaG (megahit assembly) | ecosystem: Environmental > Aquatic > Marine > Intertidal...
GTTTCTCTGTTTTCTTGGAGAATTAACTCGCTAAGAGAAGTAGAGCGAATTTCTTGTGCTTGTTTTAATAGTGTTTCATAAAATGGATTGTTATTAAGTTGCATACGGCTAATTTTCTAATTTGCAGGCTTGTTCTGCACGGGATGTGATTAATGAGAAGTTGTGCTCATTTATATCTTTTGCAGGAGCTATCCAGCTACCTCCTACACAACGCACATTTTCTAGAGAAAGCCAGTTAGGGGCAGTTTCATAGGTAATTCCGCCAGTAGGACAAAATTGGAGATTTGGTAGTGGACTGGCAAGTGATTTTATAAATTGAGAGCCACCGGCGGCAGATGCAGGAAAAAATTTCATCTCTGAAAAACCTACTTCATTTAATCTTAGCATTTCAGAAACTGTGCTAGCGCCAGGTAATAAGGGTAGTTTATAATCACTACACGCTTTAATAATTGAATTGGTTGTTCCAGGACTTACGCCGAATTGAGCCCCTGCATTAAAGGCTTGTTTTGCATTTTCGTGAGATAATATTGTCCCAGCTCCAACATGAATTTCCGGCAATTCTTTTGCTAGCCGTTCAATCGCATTTAATGCAGCATTTGTACGCAACGTAATCTCAATTGTTTTTATTCCGCCAGCCAACAAGGCTTCTCCAAGCGGAAGCGCTAAGTCAGCTTGCTCAATCACGATTACTGGCATAACTGGACCAAGAGATAGAATGTATGAAATATTCATGTGTTTTGTCCTAAAATTACGCTAAGCCCGCCTCCAGCTTCGGCATTAGCAGATTGACTTCTCATCTGAGCAAAAAGGGATCTTCCAAAACCATTTGGATTTACAGATGGCAAAAGTATAAATGCTGGTCTATCGGTAAGCGAAGCATCTACATTAAGTGTCCCAGTATTGGCATCTAATGTAATAATATCGCCGCTTTGAATGCGCCCTATATTGCCACCATCTATTGCTTCTGGGAAGACGTGAATAGCCGCAGGTATTTTACCTGATGCCCCTGACATTCTTCCATCTGTGACAAGTGCAACTTTAAACCCCTTATCTTGTAAATTGGCAAGCAATGGAGTGAGGCTATGTAATTCAGGCATACCATTTGCCTGCGGGCCCTGGGCGATAACCACCACAATAACATCCTTATCCAATTCGCCTTTATTATAGGCTGCTTTGACCGCTGCTTCGTTTGTAAATACTTCTGCTGGCGCTGTTATCACTCTACTAGATTCTAAGACAGCAGATATTTTAATCACGGCTTTACCAAGATTTCCAGACAACATTTTTAACCCACCAGTGCTCTGGTGAGGCTTCTGCACAGGTCTTAAAATACTTAAATCAGAGGAAGTTTTAGGTGCTTGCCGCCATTCAAGGTTTCCATTTTGAAAGATAGGTTCTGCTGCGTAATCTTGGATAGAACGACCCCAAACAGCACCTGCACTGCCATCTAACAATCCAGATTCAAGCAATTCTCTTATTACAAAACTCAAACCACCTGCAGCATGAAATTGATTTACATCAGCGCTACCATTTGGATAAATGCGCGTTAATAATGGAATAATATTTGATAAGTCAGAAAAATCTTCCCAGGTAAGTATAATGCCAGCCGCAGCAGCCATTGCAGGTAAATGCAATGTATGATTGGTTGAGCCACCTGTTGCATGAAGACCAATAATGGCATTCACAAAACTTCTCTCATCCAATATTTTCCCTATTGGTCTATAATCATTAGATTTTCTGCTGATTGAAACTGCCTGCTCTGTTGTTGCTACCGTCAATGCGTGCCTTATATCACTATGGGGGTGCAGAAATGCTGCACCTGGCAAATGTAACCCCATAATTTCCATTAACATTTGATTTGAATTTGCGGTGCCATAAAATGTGCATGTTCCTGCACCATGATATGCGCTAGATTCTGCTTTTAATAATGCCTCTCTTCCAACTTCACCTTTTGCAAATGCTTTTCGAACAGCCGCTTTTTCATCATTAGGAAGCCCAGAACTCATTGGACCCGCAGGAACAAAAATGCAGGGTAAATGGCCAAAAGACAAAGCCCCTATGACTAAACCTGGTACAATTTTATCACATACACCAAGACATAATGCGGCATCATAAACCCCATGGCTTAAACTAACAGCAGTAGACATTGCAATCACGTCTCGTGAAAGTAATGAAAGCTCCATACCTGGGCGACCTTGCGTTACGCCATCACACATGGCAGGCACGCCGCCAGCGACTTGTGCTGTTGCCCCCACTGTCCTTGCCGCAGCTTTTATAATTGCTGGGAAAGTTTCAAATGGCTGATGTGCAGAAAGCATATCATTATAGGATGTAACAATGCCGATATTTGGTTTTTTGCTCGCTAGAAAATCATTTTGATCTACGCCTGAGCCAGCACCAGCATGAGCAAGATTAGAGCAAGAAACAGCAGTCCTATCTTGGTCTTTATCATTTGCCATTTCATCAATAGCGGCGAGGTAGGCAGCACGGCTATCTTTGCTTCGATTTTTGATGCGTTCTAATACGTCAATTATGATTGGATGTAATTCAGCCATGACTACACACTTTCTATTTCGATTGTCAGGTGTTGTTGATTAAGTAGGTAATAGACAGGTAGTGTTGTGTCTTCTTTTGCAGCTGCTAAAACAGCTTGTTTTTTTGTCCCATTCGCTAACAATATTAGTCTTTTACTATTTAAAATGAGGCTTAGATTCATTGAAATACGAGGCAAACTGGGATTGCCAAGAGCAGGGGTGGTAATAATTGCTGGCGCAGCAGAGATATTAAATTCGGAGTTTGGCTTGGAAGATAGCACTGTGCCTGAAATAAACTCAGGGAACAAAGAAGCAAAATGCCCATCAGTTCCCATGCCAAGAAGCATTAAGGTGAATTTTTCTGGAAGAAGTTTTTGCAAATTAAAATCAGTAGATAAAGGAATGAAGGTTGCATTTTGGGCATTTTTTTGAAGCAGGTGAGTGCGCAGAAGCAGCTGGTTACTATATTCGGATTGCGGCTCAACTAGCCTATCATCAACTAGAAAGATGGTAACTAAATGCCAATCAATTATTAATGAAGCAAGATTGGAGAAAATCTCAACAGGGCTTGAGCCACCACAAACTACTAATGATGCAGACCCATAATTCGATATTTCAGATTGCAGCGTTTCTGCAATAGATTGAGCAATTATATGCGCTTTAGAAGATTGGGGAGATATCATATATCCTCATCCAGAGCTGGGTTAAGCCAATATCTGCCTTCTTTTTTAAGAATTTTATCTTCAGGTCCCATAGTGTTGGCTGAATAAATCTCTGGCTTTGTTTGCCCTACTAAATCAATAACAGAATCAATATATTCCCATGCAGCTAAAACCTCGTCTGAGCGCATGAATAATGTTTGGTTGCCGCGAGCGATATCCATAAGTAAGCGTTCATATGCATCTGGAAGTCTTTCATCAAATGCTTCATCAAATGAAAGATTTAGCTCTGATGGAAATAGCCGCATGCCCCCAGGACCAGGCTTTTTAGATGTCAAATGCAGCCTTAACCCTTCTTGTGGTTGGACCCGAATTACAAGGCGGTTTGGAAATTCTTCTGAATCAGGTTCATTGTTTTTTGAAAAGATATCATGTGGTCTGTGTTTAAATGTGATAACAATTTCACTTGCACGCACACCCATTTTTTTGCCAGTTCTAATATAAAAAGGTACGCCTGCCCAACGCCAATTATCTATACTTACTTTCATCGCAACAAATGTTTCTGTGTTACTATCCTGCTTTAACTCATCAATATAATCCTCATATTGACCAGTTTGAACATCTCCTTGTTTTATTGGACGAAGAGCTTGCAGAACTCTTAATTTTTCGTTTCGAACCTGAGCAGCATCAAAATGAGATGGTGGTTCCATAGCCACAAGACAAAGCAATTGTAATAAATGATTTTGCACCATATCACGCAAAGCACCGTAAGAGTTGTAGTAAGAAACGCGTTGACCTACTCCAACTGTCTCTGCTGCTGTGATTTGCACATGATCTATATAACGATTATTCCACTGGGTTTCAAAAATGACATTAGCGAAGCGTAGAGCCATTAAATTTTGGACAGTCTCTTTGCCTAAATAATGGTCAATACGGTAGATCTGACTTTCGTCAAATACATTTAGAATTTCTTGGTTGAGGGCAAGGGCAGATTCTTTGTCATGTCCGAAGGGTTTTTCAACCACAACTCTACTTTGAGGCAAAACAAGGTTGTTTTTTTTAAGCAGGTTACAACTTGCGCCAAATAATTTAGGGGCAACAGCAAGATAAAACACACACGGACGTGTCTCACTAAGACTTGATTTTAATTCTTCATATAATTTGTCTCCACCGACATTACTTACGATATCAAGCTCTAATATTTCAATTAATTTAATAAATTTCTGCCAACTATCCTCAGTTGCAACGCCGCTGCTAAATGCTTCTTCACAATAGGGACGAAATTTAAGCACAAATTCATCCTTACTTATTATGCTTCTCACGCAAGAAATAAGACGGAAATTTTCTGTGATTTGACTATGGATAAAACGCCAAAATAATGCAGGAAATATTTTCCGAACGGATAAGTCGCCGCTTCCTCCAAAAATAATAAAATCACTGTCTTCAGTTAGGGCTGTTTCTGGAATCAGTTGGTTCATGATGATATATTCTCATATTAGATGTTAGATTTTTTATGGCTTATGAAATCTACCTTCAAATGGGTACCTTATAGGCTAGAAGCTAAATTATTGCTAGATAGGATTCAAGTTTGGCTCAAATGATTATGCATAAGCTTGATTCCAGCGCTTATATTATTTAGCGATTTATATAGGTGATTTTAATAACTTGAAATTTACTGTATCTAATTTTAGTTAAAATTTTATCAAGATTTAGATTTGGAGTTTAGAACATACAATAAAAATAGGTGAGTTTTAAGAGCAGGCTAATATAGTAAAATAAAAAGATACCGTATTTACAATGTTTTATGATATGCACTATCAGTAAATATTTTTAATAAAATTTTCATCAAATTAAGAAAGCTTTTCTGCTTTGTTTTTTTCTAAATCAGTGCGTTTAACGCTTACCGGTATTTTTTTTGCCAGTTTTTCAGCTTGCCTTGGTGGGACAACATTTGTCTTTACTAGAATGGTGGTGCCCCAAACAGACCCAGCTACACTTAGTTTTCTTAGATATAGTCTGATTGCCCTGATTCTATTTGCCTTTTCCATAAGACAAGTTCTTAAGACTAGGTTACGAAAACAAGATATAATTGGTATTGCTGTAATTGGTCTTGGCATGTTCGCCATATTTCCCTTTTTCATGGCATTTGGGCTAAAGTTTACAACTGCTGCAAGGGGCGGGCTTTTATACGCAACTATGCCACTTGCAACGATAATCATCGCCACTTTATTTAAAATTGAGAAATTAAATATTTCAAAATTACTAGCCGTTATGTTGGCTATGATAGGGGTTGCGCTTGCAATCGGCACTAACATAAAACCAGAAACACCATTGCTGTTGAAGGGGGATTCGTTAGTTATGGTGGGTGTTTTCGGAGCAGCAATTTTTACCGTATTTTCTGGCAAATATATGGGAAGATATGGCAATTTACCTGTAATGGTTTATGCCTCTATATCTGGTGTGTCTGCTACATTTATTTTGTCATTATTAATTGGCGCGCCTTTTGAGGGCTCCTTGTCTTTTGATGGCTTTGGATGGTTTTCTATATTTATGCTTACTGCTCCAGGTGGTGCGTTGATGATGTATTCTTGGGGTCGTGCCTTAATGATTATAACACCGACACAAGCAGCAATTTCACTTGGATTTAACCCCTTGATTGCCATGCTGTTAGGTGCATTACTTATTGGTGAAGAAATTACACTTATGTTTGTGGTCGGTTTTCTTATGGTAATAAGTGCAGTTGTGCTTGCCAATTTTTCATTTTTTAATACAGCAGCTGCATCTCACGAACAGGATAAAGCTAAAAGTGATAAGGCTTAATAGGCAAGTTTGTAAAAACAATTATAATGAAGTATCAGAGTACTAGATTTATACTTTCTGGCAGACTAAACTGCTGCTAGAAAAAGAGTGAAACCACCTTTTAAAAACGGAGATGTGTATATAATGACTTTACAAAAAATTTGGAAACTCAATAATTTTGGTGGTTCCGACCAGCTTGAATTATCGCAAGCAGAAATACCAACCGCATTAGAAGCGCAGGTTATTGTTAAAAACGAAGCAATTGGGTTGAATTATTTGGATGTATATTTTCGTACAGCATTATATCCGTGGCCAAATCAAAATGAGGTAAAAATCCCTGGCTCAGAGGCAGCAGGCGTTATTACAGAAATTGGTGCTGGCGTTAGTCACCTTAAAGTTGGAGAGAGGGTTACTTATGTTGTGCCTGTCGGTGCATATGCAGAATATGTATGCGTTCCTGCAAAACACGTGGCAATAATTCCAGATTCAATTTCGTTTGAGACAGCCGCAGCAAGCCTGCTTAAAGGGGTCACAGCTTATTATCTTCTGCACGACACTTTTGAATTAAAAGCAGGCCAAACTGCTTTGGTTCATGCCGCCGCAGGTGGTGTTGGCCAGTTATTAGGTCAATGGGGCGCTGAAATTGGTGCAACTATGATTGGCACAGCTGGCGGACCAAAGAAAAGTAAAGTAGCTGCTGCTGCTAAATATCACCATGTGATTGACTATAATAGCCAAGATTTTGTTGCCGAAGTTATGCGCATTACTGAGAATCAAAAAGTAGAAGTTGCTTATGACAGTGTTGCAAAAACAGTATTTCCAGGGACTATGGACTGCATAAAACCCCGTGGTTTGTGGGTTGTGTTTGGACAGGCATCTGGGCCTATTACTGATTTTAATATTGGCATGTTAGCACCAAAAGGGTCGTTGTTTGTTACCAGACCGGCATTATTTAATTACATAGCAACGCAAGAGCAATTTAACAAAGCGTCTGATGCATTGTTTAGTAGAATAGCAGATGGAAGATTAGTAACTGGCGTTCATGGTGAGATGTCATTTGATGAAATCCCCAAGGCACATGATATGCTAGAGAATAGGCAGACAACTGGTTCTGTAGTTTTTAAATTTTAATTAAATAATAAAGAAGTGAATAAAATGATTGATTTTTATACATGGTTTACACCGAATGGAAGAAAAGTAGCTTTGATGCTTGAAGAAACTGGGATGGAATATACAACTCATTCTATTAACATAGGAAATAAGGAGCAGTTTCAGCCGCATTTTTTAGCTATTTCTCCAAATAATCGTATCCCAGCAATTGTGGATAGAGATAACAATAATTATTCGTTATTTGAATCTGGCGCTATCCTTCTTTATTTGGCTGAAAAGTCAGGTCAATTCTTAAATACGAAAGATCGTGATGTATATTGGCGGACAATGGAATGGTTAATGTGGCAAATGGGCGGCGTTGGTCCTATGTTTGGTCAAGTGCATCATTTTACAAAATATAATAAAGGTATATCAGAATATTCAGAGAATAGGTATCAGACTGAAGCAAAACGACTTTATGGTGTGATGGATAGACGTCTTGCAAATAATCAATTTATTGCAGGTGCTGACTATTCAATTGCTGATATGTCAATTTGGCCATGGGTTGCTAGATTTAATTGGCAGGAAATTGACCTAAATGAATTTGAAAATGTTAAGCGATGGTATAAAGAAATTTTGGGGCGACCTGCTGTTAAAAAGGCATGGAACGTCCCAGAAAATGAACAGCCTTTGCCTGATCCAGACGATGCATCTACACAATAATGATATAAAATTTTATAAATAGGCATTGAAAAGGAAGTGATATGGCTCGTCGATTTGTAGATTTATCTGTCGCGTTAGAAGTTGGTATAGCATCTGATCCAGCCTTCATGTTGCCTAAAATTGACTACCACCGTCACAAAGATACAGCCTCACAGATGGTAAGCTTTTTTCCAGGATTGAGCGAGAGCGATTTGCCAGACCAAGAAGGATGGGCGATGGAAACAATGGTAGTCAGTACCCATAATGGAACCCATATGGACGCGCCCTATCATTATCATTCAACAATGAGTGGCGGGAAACGAGCTATCACCATCGATGAAGTGCCCTTAGAATGGTGTTTTAATCCTGGTGTTAAGCTTGATTTTAGAAATTTCGAAGATGGGTATGTAGTAAAGCCAGCTGACATTGAAGCAGAATTAGAGCGAATATCATATGAATTAAAACCGCTTGATATTGTGTTGGTTAATACTGCTGCAGATGGGCATTATGGTTCTGAAGATTTTGTATCTAAAGGGTGTGGTATTGGCAGAGAAGCAACAATTTTTCTTCTGGATAAAGGGGTGAGGGTTACGGGCACGGATGGATGGAGCTGGGATGCTCCATTTGTGCATACAGCCAAAACCTATGCTGAAACAAAGGATGCAGAATTAATCTGGGAAGGTCATAGAGCAGGCATGTATCAAGGGTATTCCCATATTGAGAAGCTTGCCAATTTAAGTGATTTGCCTAGCCACGGTTTTATGGTTTCTGCATTTCCCTTTAAAATAAAAGCTGCATCAGCTGGCTTCACACGTGTGGTTGCTATATTTGAAGATTAATGAAGATTTAGGTATCTTCTTTTCCGTAAATAAACAGAATAATTTTTTGACCAAGATACATAGCAACTGGTCTCATGGTAAGTATAGCAAAGAATCCTACAATAGAAGCTACTAACCAGTTAGTTGGCCAGACAGAGAAAAATAATGACTTATCTTCAAGCGATAATAAAGTCACAAGTGCGCTAATAAACATTGTCACTAAAATTGCTGATAATAAGGTAATGATTATTAAAGAAAATAATTTACGTGGCATTAGCTTGAAATTTCCTAAATAAAATAAAAAAATAGGCGGTTAATAATACCGCCTATTTCTTATCTATAATATAAACTTAATTTTTGCTGATTTCGTAACGAACTGGCCAAACGTGACCTTCTTTTTCAGCTAAATCCATATAGTCATTCATGATTGCTGCTGCATCGATACCATATTCTGAAATGATGTCGTTTGCTCTTTCATTTGGCCAATCTTTAAGAACAGTTGCCCATACTTTACGACCTTCCATAGAAAGTTCAGTAACAGCATTGTCGATTCCTCGCTTAGAACCTTCTTCGCTAATCACTTTTAGACCTTTTTCATACCATTCATATGCATAATCATTTGCCCATACAGAGTAGTTTGCAGCTTCTTCTGTGATTATGTCCATAATTTCCTGAGGAAGTTTTGCTTTTGTATCATTATTAATAGCAAGCATGTTTTGGTTCATTGCGCCAAAACCTGTCACTGTCCAATATGGAGCAACTTCAAAAAATTTATAGCTTCCGCCGTGTGCTGATGGGAAAATAATTGTTCCCTCTGCCACACCAGTTTGCATATCATTATACATCTGTGGAAGGCTTGATGTTACTGGTAAAACACCGAAAAGTGTTGCCCATGGAAGGTTAGGACCAGCAGCAACGATTTTCTTCCCTTTTAATTCTTCAGGGCTAGACCAAGGCTCAACAGTACCAATACCATAATCGTCAAATCCTGTCATCCCAGGCAAATATGACTGATTATAATTACCAAGCATTTCTTTTAACTCTGGGTGATTTTCAACAATCTCTGATTTTAGTTTGTTTGAAAGTCTTACATCAGATGTTGTGAATGGAAGGAAATAATCAAAATTCCATGGTAATAGTTTTGAAGTCTCAAAACATACACAGTAAGCGCCAATATCGAGAAGACCTTTTTCAATAGCCTCTAGAGTATCAAACACATTTGCAATTTTACCGCCATAAGCTTCGATAAAACGAACTTTATGATCTGTCTCATCTGCAATTCTTTTTGTGACTGTAGGAACAAAATATTCCTGTAATCCAAAAACATATGGTGTTGGAGCTGGATGACCAGAACCAATTCTGAGTGTGAATGAATCTGCGCTTGCTGCAGAAACCATTCCTAATGATAACGTTACTGCTACCATTGTAGATTTTAAGAACTTCATAGAATACTCCCTTATTTATTTTAGTTCTTCATTTAAGATTAACATACTCTAAATAAAAGTTGTTAACCAACTAGCTACTGATGGATTAACCGCAATCAGTATCATCACCACTAACATTAACAGCCAATAAGGAATTGAGCCATAAAATATAGTGCTTAATGCTGCATTATCATTTTCTCCTGCTAACACTCCTTTAACCGTATAAACAATCAGTCCAAACGGAGGTGTTAATAACCCAGCTTCAATGGCAAGAATGCCGAAAATAGCAAAAGCATAAGGGTCCATAACCGTATTCAAGCTCATAAATAGAGGTACGGTAAGTAAAATAATGGAAATTGAATCTAGCAACATACCAAGTAGCAGCCAAATAATTACCATCATAACAAGCAACATATATGGGTTGATCCCCACAGAAGACATTGCATCTAAAATAAACGTATTAACGTCAGCAAGATTTAGGAAACGAGAATACATTCCTGCGGCAATCAGCAATATCATAATAGGTGCAGATGTCTTTCCAGCTCCCATCACGCAATCAACAATGCCTTTCCAACGCATACCTTTAACAAACGCAATTAAAAGACCAGATAAAGCGCCTATTCCAGCTGCCTCTGTTGCTGTAAAAATACCGCCCCAAATGCCGCCTAAGACTAGAAAAATCAAGCCTACAATTGAAAGACCTGACCAAATTTCAGAAGAAGATAAGGGAACTGTGTCTCCCATTGCATCAGGTTCAGGAGCAATATTTTTATTCAACATCGCTGAGAACATGATGTACATGACATATAGCGCTGCTAAGATAATACCAGGAATGACGCCAGCAACAAATAACTTGCCAATTGAATCTTCAGTTGTAATGCCCCAAACA
>Ga0181606_10005068_pt1 | contig 10912 bp, 8 predicted proteins | sample 041ome_10_FD_132994 | JGI IMG/M metagenome (GOLD analysis project Ga0181606, IMG submission 132994) | Coastal salt marsh microbial communities from the Groves Creek Marsh, Skidaway Island, Georgia - 041412US metaG (megahit assembly) | ecosystem: Environmental > Aquatic > Marine > Intertidal zone...
GGATCGAGCACAACACCATCGAATTGCGCCAGTTCGTCAGGCCGCAGCGGATTGCGGAACAGGTCGCGTTGATGCGTCTCCACGGACTTGCTCGGTCCGCGATTGGCGGATTTGCAGGCAAGTACGGCATCGCGCGCAGCTTCGAAAGCGCTGACCTGGCCTTTGCGGCCAAGCGCGAAGGCGAAGGTCCCGAGGCCGGAAAAAAGGTCTGCCACATAGCCGCAGCCCTTCAGCCACTCGGTCACAGCGCTGACAAGGGCGCGCTCGCCATCGGCAGTCGCCTGCAGAAATGAACCGGCGGGATAGGACACGGGCATTCCGCCCAGCGTTACCGTGACAGGCTCCGGCTCCCAGAACGCTTCCGGGCCGTAACCCTGATCGAGACCGAGCCGCGCCACGCCATTGTCGCGGCAGAAGTCGAGCAAGTCCTCGATCTGGTCCAGCCCTTCGACCGTGATATTGCGGATCGCACAATCCACGCCCTGATCCACCAGCGCCATATCAATGTCAGCGGCATACTTGCCTTTGCGCTTCGACAGCCACGCCCCCAGCGGCCCGACCAGCGCAAATAGCTCCGGCGCGAGCACATCGCATTCGCTGAGGCCGACAACCTTGTGCGAACCGGCCTCGCGAAACCCGATCATCGCCTTGCCACCACCGCCGTTGACCGCGTGTAACGTCGCGCGGCGGCGGCTCTTCGGCGGAGACAGGTGCGCAGGCTTCACGGTCTGCGGATCAAGGCCGTGGGACTGGGCGGCAAAGAGCACGCGATTGCTCACAAATTCAGCGAGCGAAGCCTCGTCGCAATGCTGCAATTCGCAAGCCCCGCAGCGTTCGAAATGCCTACATGGCGGCTGCACATAATGCTCGCCACGCTTGACGATGCCGGTGGCCTTCACCGTGTCGCCCGGTGCAGCCCCGGCGACATGATGGCCCGACGCAGTGACGCCATCACCCTTGGCAGCAATGCGGACAATCAGTTCATTCTGGCTCACAGGAATGATCCATAAGCCTCTGGAATGGATTCAATTAAGGTGCCCGCGGTAAAGGCTGGACCTGCAAGCCGGGCGGCTTCGCGGTGCAGCCAGCAACCGTTGCGCGCCACCTGAACGGCGCGGCACGAACCCACGGCAAGCTGGCTGGCGATCAGGCCTGCCAGAACATCCCCCGTTCCTGCCGTACTCAGCCAGCTGGATGCGGCGGGCATGATGGTGGGCGGCTCGCCCGCTGCAGCGATGATCGTATCCGGTCCCTTGGCGACAACCACGCCTTCCATCGCTTCGGCAAGCTCGCAAATCTCGTCAATCCGGTCGAGCCCGACGGTCCCGAAAGCATTGCCGAGCGCTGCCAGTTCACCGGCATGCGGCGTGATAATCAGCGGCGCCGAACGCCCTTCGACCATGACCGGTTCGAGCAGATGCAACGCATCGGCATCGCAGACAGTGGGAATGTCGCAGCCCAGCGTCCACGCAAGGCGCGCGTGGGCATCGGCATCGCGCCCCAGCCCCGGCCCGATCAGCACGGCGACAAGGCACTCATCCGTCAGCAGGGCGGAGAGCGATTCCTGCTCCACCACCAGTTCGGCAGGGGCGCCGACTTCATGCGCGGAAAAGAGCTTCACATAGCCTGCCCCGCCATGCATCGCTGCCACGGCAGAAAGCATGGAAGCGCCCGGCATCTCTCCGCCGATCACGCCCAGCAGGCCGCGGCTGTATTTGTGGGCATCGCGGTCCGGCGGATAGAGATGCGGACGCTCGGCAACGCTGGCGGCCTCGTCAGAATGCGCGACACCGATATCCACGAGCCGCTTTTCGCCCATGATTTCCAGCGCCGGCATCATCCAGTGGGCAAATTTCCACGCGCCAAGCGCCACGGTCAGGTCATAAACCGGCAGGATATCGTTGAGCAGTTCGCCGCTGTCGGAATCGACCCCGCTCGGCACATCCACCGCGATGCAAAGCTCATGCGCTTGCGACAGGGCGCACAGCCGCGCGGCCAGCTCGTTATCCAGCGCGCGGGTGAGGCCACTGCCGAACAGGCAATCCACGAACACGCCGCCTTGCGCCTCTGCCAAAGGCTCGCCGCCCCATGCAGACCGAGCCGCCCGCGCGGCCTCTGTCTTGGGTTCGAACGGCGCGACTACGCGCACGGTGAGGCCCCGCTCCTGCAGGACTCGGGCGATCACATAGCCGTCGCCGCCGTTATTGCCGGGGCCGCACATGATAGTCACCGGGCGATGCGCTGCCATGCGCCACACCCAGTCCGCTGCGCCCTTGCCGGCGATCTCCATCAGGCTCGATACCGTTTCGCCATCGTCGATCAGCGCCTGTTCGGCGGCTTGCATCTGGGCTACAGTCAGGATCTGGTTACTGTGCTGCATTTCCGGTGATCGTTGCGGGCAGGATATAGCGATCGCCACCGAGCGAAACCTCGATCTCGCCATCGAACACGGTGATCTGCGCCTCGTCAGCACCGTCTGCGGCGACAACGCCGCTGCCATCGTCCATCACGCGCAGGCGGCGGAAGCTGCCATCCTCGTGATTGATGGTGAGGAACAGCACGCCTTCCTCGACCTGCCGCTCGACCGAGCAATTGTGGGTAAATTCACTGGCCGTGCCGATGGCGCAGGCGATCATGGTGTCGGGATCGGCAGGAGCTTCTTCGGCAGCAGGTTCCTCGTTGCCGCCGGAACATGCAGCCAGTGCCAGCGCGCAAGCGGCGATCGCGGCCCGCAGATCAGCCATTGCGACCGGTCTTCAGCTGGGTGACATCGCGCACCGCACCCTTGGCAGCGCTGGTCGTCATGGCGGCATAGGCCTGCAACGCAGCGGAGACCTTGCGCGGACGGTCCTTCCCAGGTGCCCATGCAGAATCACCCCGGGCATCCATCGCATCGCGGCGCGCGGCAAGGTCCGCGTCAGACACGGCGAGGTGGATGGTGCGGCCCGGAATGTCGATCTCGATCATGTCGCCTTCCTCGACCAGTCCGATATCGCCACCTTCTGCCGCTTCAGGCGAGACATGGCCAATAGACAGGCCCGAAGTGCCGCCGGAGAAGCGGCCATCAGTCAGCAGTGCGCAAGCCGCGCCCAGCCCCTTCGATTTGAGGTAGCTTGTGGGATAGAGCATTTCCTGCATGCCCGGCCCGCCCTTGGGCCCTTCATAGCGGATTACGACCACGTCACCCGCCAACACCTGATCGGTGAGGATAGCGGTCACGGCATCGTCCTGGCTCTCGTAAACCTTTGCCGGGCCTGAGAATTTCAGGATAGAATCGTCAACGCCCGCCGTCTTCACGATGCAGCCATCGCGAGCGATATTGCCATAGAGCACGGCCAGCCCGCCATCCTGGCTGAAGGCGTGTTCCTTGCTGCGGATCACGCCATTCTCGCGGTCCGTGTCGAGTTCATCCCAGCGGCGATTCTGGCTGAATGCGGTCTGCGTCGGCACGCCGCCCGGCGCTGCCTTGTAGAACTCCAGCACCTTGGGATTGTCCGTGCGGGAAATGTCCCAGTCGTCCAGCGCGTCAGCCATGGTCGGGCTGTGCACAGTGGGCAGCGCCGTGTGGAGCAGGCCCGCCCGGTCCAACTGGCCAAGGATCGCCATGATCCCGCCTGCGCGGTGGACATCTTCCATGTGCACGTCGCTCTTGGCAGGCGCCACCTTGGACAGGCACGGCACCTTGCGGCTGAGCCGGTCAATGTCCTCCATCGTGAAGTCCACGCCCGCTTCCTTGGCGGCAGCAAGCAGGTGGAGCACGGTGTTGGTGGAACCGCCCATCGCGATATCCAGACTCATCGCGTTCTCGAAGGCTTCGAAACTGGCGATATTGCGCGGCAGGACGCTCTCGTCCTCTTCCTCGTAATAACGCTTGGCGAGCGTCACCACGAGGCGACCTGCCCGCTCAAACAGGCCTTGGCGGTCAGCATGGGTCGCTAGTTGCGAGCCATTGCCCGGCAGCGACAGGCCCAGCGCTTCCGTCAGGCAGTTCATCGAGTTGGCTGTGAACATGCCCGAGCAGGAACCACAGGTGGGGCAAGCCGAACGTTCGATGGCGGCAACATCCTCGCCAGAGACACGATCATCCGCAGCAGCGACCATGGCATCCACAAGGTCGAGCGCCACTTCCTTGCCGTTCAAAACCACCTTGCCAGCTTCCATCGGCCCGCCGGAAACGAAAACGACCGGGATGTTGATGCGCATTGCGGCCATCAGCATGCCGGGCGTGATCTTGTCGCAATTGGAGATGCAGACCATGGCATCGGCGCAATGCGCGTTGACCATGTATTCCACGCTGTCCGCGATCAGATCGCGGCTCGGCAGCGAATAAAGCATGCCGTCATGGCCCATGGCGATGCCATCATCCACGGCGATGGTGTTGAATTCCTTGGCAACACCGCCAGCCGCCTCGATCTCGCGCGCGACAAGCTGGCCAAGGTCCTTCAGGTGGACATGGCCCGGCACGAACTGGGTGAAGCTGTTGACCACGGCGATGATCGGCTTGCCGAAATCGCCATCCTTCATGCCCGTGGCGCGCCACAGGCCGCGTGCGCCGGCCATGTTGCGGCCGTGGGTGGAAGTGCGCGAACGATAGGCAGGCATGGTAACTCCGTTATGCAAGATGCATCAATTGCTCGCGCCTCTACCGCAGGATGGCGCGCATTCTAAGCGAAAATGCGGTTGCATCGGCAACCGTGACAAATGATCGTCAGCCTCAGCCAGCGTCGAGCGCCGGCAGCACACGGCCGGCAACATCGGCCACGATATCCGCATAACGGGCCTGCCCGGCCTCGGTTGTGATCAGGTCATTGCGGATTTCGATGGCGCAATAGGGGCGGCCAAACGCCTCTGCATGGCGGTTCATGGTCGCATTGAGCAGCTTGCCGGAATAGGGCTCGTTATCGCCCACAGTCACGCCCAGTTCCGAAAACAGGCGGATGGCATGCTGGGCAGCGCGGTCATCCTCGTTGTAGAGCAGGCCGATTTCCCACGGGCGATCTTGCGACGGATCGCTCTCAAGGCTTGACGTGAAGCTGTGGATCGAGAGGATCAGCCCCGGATCATGGCGGTCCAGCCAACTCGCCATCGCGTCGTGATAAGGGCGATAATACTTCTCCAGCCGCCCTTCCCTGTCCGCGCCGATATTGCCGGGGACCAGGATGCCGTCGCTCGAGGTGGGGATCAGGCCTTTGGATTCCTCTTCGCGGTGCAGGTCGATCACCAGCCTGCTGACTTCGCCAAGGTGCGCCGGGATGCCGTGGCGGCGGGCCATAAGGTCCACCACGCCAGCCGCGCCGATATCCCAGGCGATGTGCTTCTGCATATCCGCTTGCGGGATACCCAGCTCGATATCCGGCGGCACGAAGTTGGAGGCATGGTCGCATACGGCGACAATGCGCGAGCGGGTTGCGGGGCCGATTTGCGAGTAAGGCTGGAAGGTCATCGCAGGCACCCTAGCATCTGCCACCAGTCCGGTTCCAGTTTTCCGAGCATTTGCGCGGCTTCGTCTCGCTTATCGGTGCTTTCATAGAGCGCAAAGCAGGTCGCGCCGGAGCCGGACATTTCCGCCATCGACGGCAAAGTGTCGCCGAGGCGGGCGAGGACCTCGGCAATCTCTGCACAATGGCTGATCGCGGGATCGCGCAAGTCATTGCGGCCAGACTGTGCGATCTCGCGCGCGGTGCCGGATGGAAGGGGCCCGCGATCCTTGCCGTCCCACGCCTTGAACACCGGCCCGGTGGAAAGCGGCACGCGTGGATTGACGAGCAGGCAGGCCATGCCCGCAAGGTCATTCTCCACCTCCTCGCGCTGCTCGCCCACGCCGCGCCCGATGTGGGTGGTGGAATCGACGCAGGCTGGTACGTCCGCACCCAGCCTGGCGGCGCGTTCCCGCCAGTCATCCGGCAAGCCATGTGCCGCGCGGATCATGCGGAAAATCGCTCCAGCATCTGCCGATCCGCCGCCCAGCCCGGCAGCAACGGGCAGTTTCTTCTCCAGCGTCACGCAAAGCCCGCCGGTATGCGGCAAGGCGGTGAGCGCCTTGGCCACGATGTTGTCGAAGGAATCGGAAAGCGTGCCCGCAAACTCGCCCGTCACGTCCAGCCGGTCAGCCTCGCAAGGATGCGCTACAAGTTCGTCACCCGCGTCGACGAAGGCGAACAGCGTTTCCAGTTCATGATAGCCGTCATCACGCCGCCGCCGCACATGCAGGGCAAGGTTGATCTTGGCGTAAGCGGTTTCGCGCATCACATATTTGGATACATCGGCCCGCCACCACCTTCGGGCGTGACCCAGGTGATGTTGCCGTTGGGGTCCTTGATGTCGCAGGTCTTGCAGTGGACGCAGTTCTGCGAATTGATCACGAACTTCGGTTCCGCCCGGTCCTCGATCACCCATTCGTAAACGCCTGCGGGGCAGTATCGGGCAGACGGCCCGGCAAAAACCGCAAACTCGCTGTCTTTCTGCAGTTCCATGTCTGCCACCTTCAGATGGCAGGGCTGGTCTTCTGCATGGTTGGTGGCGCTGAAGGATACCGAAGTCAGCCGGTCGAAGCTGATTTTCCCGTCCGGCTTGGGATAGTCGATTGGCTTGTAGAGGTCCGCGCGGTTGAGGCTTTCGGCATCCTTGTGGTGACCAAGGCTGAGCGGCAGGCCGATCTTCAGCGTGCGCATCCACATGTCGACACCGGCGAGTGCGGTGCCCAGCCCTTCCCCGAACTTGGCAACGAAGGGCTGCGCATTGCGGACCTTCTTCAGTTCGGTGGCAATCCAGCTTTCGCGCACGGCGGCATCGTAATCGTCCAGCGCGTCTTTCTCGCGGCCAGCAGCAACGGCGGCAGCAATACTCTCGGCGGCCAGCATGCCGCTCTTCATCGCTGTGTGGGTGCCCTTGCTGCGCGGCACGTTCACGAAGCCTGCCGAACAGCCGATCAGCGCCCCGCCGGGGAATGCCAGTTTCGGCACGCTCTGCCAGCCACCCTCGTTGATCGCCCGCGCGCCGTAAGCCACGAGCTTGCCGCCTTCGATCACGTCCAGGATCGCCGGATGGTGCTTCCAGCGCTGGAATTCCTGATAGGGATGGACGTAGGGGTTAGCGTAATCGAGCGCGGTCACGAAGCCCAAAGCCACCTGACCATTGGCCTGATGATAGAGGAAACCGCCACCCCATGTGTCGCTTTCCGACAGGGGCCAGCCCTGCGTGTGGATCACCCGGCCCGGCTCGTGCTTCGCCGGGTCGATATCCCACAATTCCTTGATGCCGAGGCCATAGACCTGCGGTTCGCAATCGGCCTCAAGGTCGAAATGCGCCTTCATCCGCTTGGTCAGATGCCCGCGCGCGCCCTCTGCGAACAGCGTGTGTTTCGCGTGCAGTTCGATACCGGGCTCGTATTCCGGCTTGTGGCTGCCATCTGCGGCGATGCCCATGTCCTGCGTGGCGACGCCCATCACATTGCCCGCGTCATCGAACAGCACTTCGGAAGCCGGGAATGCGGGGAAGATCTGCACACCCATGCCTTCTGCCAGTTCCGCAAGCCAGCGGCACAGATTGCCCAGCGAGCCTGTATAATTGCCGGTGTTGGACATAAGCGGCGGCAGGGCGAGATGCGGCATCTCCCACTTGCCCGAAGCAGTCAGCAGCCAGTGGTGGTTTTCGGTCACCGGGGTTTCGGCCAGCGGGCAGCCATCCTCGCGCCAGCTGGGCAGCAACTCGTCCAGCGCGCGCGGATCGATCACGGCACCGGAAAGGATATGTGCACCTACTTCGGCGCCTTTTTCCAGCACCACGACTTCCAGCTCTTCATTCAGCTGCTTGAGGCGGATCGCGGCCGAAAGGCCTGCAGGACCCGCTCCGACGATGACGACATCGACCGGCATGCTTTCGCGTTCGCTCATGCTCGGGCCTCCATAACAGGGTAGATCTTGGCCAAGGGACTTGATCGCTGACCGGCGGCAGGTCAAGAGCGGGAAACAGGAGCTTATGGAAAGTCACGCCGATCCCTCGCTGGAAAAGCAGTTCGCCGCCGCAATCGACTGGTGGCGCGAGGCGGGCGTGGATCATGACTATTCGGACGAAGCGCTGACGCTGCTGGAAAAGGTCAAGGCTGAAGAGCCACAACGCACCCCTAAAGCGACAGAGAAGCCGCAGAAGGCGCCCGAACCCGCCAGACCGGACATCGGCGGGGACAAGGCGCACTGGCCGCAGTCGCTGGAAGGGTTTGCGCACTTCTGGACCAGCGAGCCATCGCTTGATGATGGCCGTACCGATCGCCGCGTCCCACCGCGCGGGGTCCACGCTGCTGAGTTGATGGTGCTCGTTCCCATGCCCGAAGCCGATGACAGCGAGACGCTGTTGTCTGGCGCGCAAGGCAGGCTGGTGGCCAACATGTTGCGGGCGATGGAGATCGCGCCCGATGCGGCCTACATTGCTTCAGCCTTGCCGCGCCACATGCCGCTAACGGACTGGCAGGGGCTGCACGAAGCGGGCCTTGGCGCGATCCTTTCCCACCACATCACGCTGGCCGCACCCAAACGGCTGCTGCTGCTTGGCGGCGATATCCTGCCGCTGCTGGGCCTTGAAAAGCGGCGAGGCGTGCTGGAATTCACGGCGGGTGAGGCATCGAGTCATCTGCTGGCCAGCTTCGCTCCGGAAAATCTGCTCGAGAACGCAAAGCTACGCGCTGACCTGTGGCGGCGGTGGCTCGACTGGACGGGAAAAGCATGAGCAAACTGGTTTTTGCGGCAGCGGCTGGGCTTGCCGCGATGGCGCTTTCGACACCCGCGACCGCACAAGGATCGCGCGAATATTTCGTCGCCCACATTTCCCAGAACGCCGCGCCGCGACAGCTCTCGGAAGCCGATGCCGCCTATTACCGCTCGGTCTTCCGCGCCATCGACCGCGAGCAGTGGGACGAAGTGCGCCAATTGCTGGGCGAGCGTCGCGACGGCCTACTGCACAATGTGGCAATGGCTGAATTCTACCTCCACGCCCGTTCCCCGCGCGTGGAAGTCGAACAGATCGAGGAGTGGCTCGACGGGGCGGAACGCCTGCCGATGGCCGCGCAGATGATCCGCCTTGGCATGTCACGCGGGCTGCAGAACCCGCCCAACCTGCCCAATGAGGTGCAGTTCCGTTCGGTCGGCAATTTCCCGCGCCGCGTGCGCCCCTCCCCGATCAATGACGGCACCATGCCATCCTCGGTCAGTTCGGCGATCCTCGACAGGATCGTGAATGACGATCCCGATGGCGCGCGCCTGCTGTTGGACGGTATCGACGCCAGCCTCAGCCCCGAGGCGCGGGCAGAATGGCGCCAGCGCGTGGCGTGGTCCTATTTCATCGAGAACATGGACGCGCAGGCCCTCGCCATGGCGCTCACCGTCAACCAGGGCCGCGGCCCGTGGGTGGCAGAAGGCGAATGGGTGGCAGGGCTTGCCTCGTGGCGGCTCAGCGATTGCGAAGGCGCTTCGGGCGCATTCCGCCGCGCTGCCAGTCAGGCGGAGAATATCGAACTGCGCGCCGCCGCGCTCTATTGGGCCAGCCGCGCATCCCTGCGCTGCCGCCAGCCGGCGCTCGCGTCGCAACTGCTTGCCGAAGCTGCAGGCAATGATCAGGCGCTTTACGGGATGCTTGCCGCCGAACAGCTGGGCCGCAAATTGCCGGACCGCGTATCGCGCGCCGATTTCTCGGAGCAGGACTGGCAAGCCATCGGCCGCGAGGAAAACGTGCGCATTGCCGTTGCGCTGGCCGAGATCGGAGAGGACGTGCTCGCCAGCCAGGTGTTGCTGCATCAGGCCCGCATCGGCAACCCGGGCGACTTTGCCGCCTATTCCCGCCTCGCGCGCGATCTCGGCATGCCGCAAACCCAGCTTTCGATGGCTTACAACGCCCCGCCCGGCGGCAGGGCCGATCCGGCCAGCTTCTATCCCACCCCGCGCTGGACACCGGTAACGGGATGGCGCGTCGATCCCGCGCTTGCCTATGCCCACACGCTGCAGGAATCGAACTTTCGCTCCAACGCCCGCAGCCCCGCCGATGCGCAAGGCCTGATGCAGATCACGCCGATCACCGTACGCCAGCACGCACCTACGCTGAACATGAGCGCCAGCGCGGTGGATATCTACGATCCGGAAGTGAATCTCGCCTTCGGGCAGCGGAACCTCGAGATGCTGCAGGAAGACCGCGCCACGCGCGACAAGCTGCCCAAGATCATGGCTGCCTACAACGCTGGCCTCACGCCCGTTCGCCGGTGGGAGACAGAGGTGCGCGATTTCGACGATCCGCTGCTCTACATGGAAGCGATTCCCTATTGGGAGACGCGCGAATATGTCGCCATCGTGATGCGCAATTACTGGATGTATGAGCGGCAGGCGGGCAACGATTCCCCCAGCCGCGTATCGCTGGCGCAGAATGCCTGGCCGGCCTTTCCAGACAGTGCTGCGCCCACTAACGGCAACGGCCGCGTCTACATGTCTACCGGAAACAATTGATGGCCATCGATACCAGCCGCACTTTCAAGCCGATCAACATCGCCCTGCTCACCGTGTCCGACACGCGCGGGCCGGATGAGGATACCTCGGGTGACCTGCTGGCCGCGCGGATTGCCGAAGCCGGCCACACGCTCGTCGCCCGCACCATCCTGAAGGACGATGCCGACGTGATCGAAACGCAGCTGCGCACGTGGATGGCGGACGACAACGTGGATGCGGTCGTCTCGACCGGCGGCACCGGCCTGACGGGCCGCGACGTCACACCCGAAGCGCTCGACCGCGTGAAAACGCGCGACATTCCCGGCTTTGGCGAGCTGTTCCGCTGGATCAGCTTCAAGACCATCGGCACATCCACCATCCAGTCCCGCGCCTGCGCCGTGGTGGCAGAGGGCACCTATATCTTCGCCCTGCCCGGCAGCAATGGCGCA
>Ga0181606_10005070_pt1 | contig 10909 bp, 13 predicted proteins | sample 041ome_10_FD_132994 | JGI IMG/M metagenome (GOLD analysis project Ga0181606, IMG submission 132994) | Coastal salt marsh microbial communities from the Groves Creek Marsh, Skidaway Island, Georgia - 041412US metaG (megahit assembly) | ecosystem: Environmental > Aquatic > Marine > Intertidal...
GGGTTAAAATGTAATTATAAAAAACATATATTCTGCTTCCAATGTATTAATGATTGGTTTATGGAAACAAGATTCAACATAAAATCTTCCTACAAAAATAATTATCAAATAGTTCGCATGTGTCCTATATGTAGAAAAAATGGAGGGTATCTACCATTTATTGATGATAATTTTCACAATGATATTCATTATAAAGGAGAAATAAAAAAAACATGTGGATATGCGCTTCGAAATAAAAATGTATACTGCATGAAGTTCGGTCACTCAAAATACAATCATCGATGTAAAATACATTTTGATATTGAAAATAAAAAAAACATTAAACTAAATCATGATAATTTAATAAAGTAAAAATAACAATACATTTATAAATAAATATAAATTTTCATCAAGTAAATATTTCGTTTTAAAGTAGGTATTATGTATATCTTCCATTTTGGGCATTAAAAATAAAAACTCCAAAGGGTCCTCAAATTCTTTCTTTTCTTTAATACAATGAATTCTTTTTCTAAATAATTTATTAATAATATTTCCTATCTTAAATCCAAAAGTAAGTCCAATTAGAAATATTTTTTTCACAGAATGTATCGTAGGATGAAAATAGATTTCTAATAAAAATAAATATAATAGAACGTAATGAGAAGCTTTATCTAAAAAATCATTATTGTTTTTCTGTTCTATTAAATATTTATCTTGAAGTTGGCAGCATAATTTTCCTATATGAAACTGCATTTGTAAAAAAAAACTATAAAGCAAGAATTCATTGTGTTTTAAATAATAAAAAAATAAATACATCAAGTAGAAACGAATATATAAAAAATATTCAAATTGAAAATACATTTTTTTTGTAATCACAACATTATTTTGAATAATTGTATCATAATAATTTAACTGAATGAACTTTTCTATTTTTGAAAATATCCCCACCATAAAGATTATACTTATATTATAAATAAAAAATGATTTTAAATAAAAAATGATTTTAATGAATATGAACTTCTTTTTATTTTTATTCATAATCAATACCTTTTCTTTTCAAAGATATTATATGAGAAGAAAAAAAGAAAAAATAACTATTGATTTTGATCAAATGAATAAAGAATTTCAAGAAGGTATCAAAAAATATAATGATTTTTATAAAAAGAAAAAAAATAAATAAATCTATAATCTTCCAAAATCATCCTCGTATCGAATAATATCATCTTCCTCTAAATAACTTCCTATTTGTGTTTCTACAAACTCCACATTTTCTTCTCCTTTATTTTCCATTCTATGTAACGTTTCTTTGGGTATGTAAATACTTTGATTCACGTGACATTGATGGAAATCTTTTCCTACTTGAACGAGAGCATCTCCTTTTACGATGGTCCAATGTTCACTTCGGTGTTTATGACTTTGTAACGATAATCTTTTTCCAGGATATTCACAAATATGTTTTATTTTGAAAATACCTTTTTCTTCTTAAATATTCAAATACCATCCCCATGGTCTTTCCACTTTTTCCATTTATTGTTGTTTCAAAAAAAAAATATTTAAAATAATACAAATTATTTAGTATATGAGGTCTATGAAAAGATTACAAAACGAACTAAAAGATATTCAAAAAGATCCACCAATTTATATTTCAGCAGGACCTTTACAAGATAATTTATATGAATGGGAAGCCTTAATTATTGGACCAAAAGAGACACCTTATGAAGATGGTTTATTTATTTTAGAAATATTAATTCCTTTTGATTATCCTATGAAACCTCCTAATGTTATTTTTAAAACAAAAATTTTTCATCCTAATATTAACCATAATGGTAATATCTGCTTAGATATACTCAAAAATAATTGGAAGCCAAGTCTTACTTTATCAAAAATCTTATTATCTATTTTATCTCTATTAAATGATCCAAACATTAATGATCCTTTAGTACCAGATATAGCAAAAATGTACCAGGAAGATCAATCCAATTATATAAGAACGGCGCGTGAATGGACTTTTATTTATGCAAAGATTGAATAAAATTTATATAAAGTTTTTTTCTCTTTACTATTAATGAATCATGAAATTAATTTAAATGATCCAAATTCTATACAAGAATTACAAGACATATTAAACCATTTCGAAGACACTACTGTTAGAGAAAACGGAGAAAATCAGTATATTATTGAATTTGAATTTCTTATCAATGATCAACATTCACGTCAAATTGATGAACTTCCAAACAGATTCAAGACAATGAAGGAAATTGATGAATCATTGGGAAAAGCCGAATATATAAAAAAGAATAATCATGAAATAATAGGTCAAGAATGTGTAATATGTACTGATAAATTTCAGGTCCGCCAGTATAAAAGAACTTTACATTGTTGTAAAAATATTTATCATAAAAAATGTATTGATAAATGGCTTAAAAAAAATAGCAGTTGTCCTTTTTGTCGCTTTGATTTTATTGGAAATCAGGAAAATTAGTATTAGTTATTTCCACTTTCGTTTAAGTAAGAATCTAATTGATTGTAATCTTTTACATGGTATGTTATCGAAAATACATAATTAATTTGTTTTTTATCTTGGATAAAAAAGATGTCACTCTTAGAAAACAGATTCTCTTGAAATGTTTTTGGTAATAAATCCCATGGATAATCTATTTCAATGATAAACTTACCCAGTGTCTTTGAATCTTTTGTATTTTTAATTCCAATAACATTATAGCCATTAAAATTGAATAATGAATTTTTATTTTCATCATAAACTCCTTTCTTATTTCCTTTAGTTATACCGACTAAAATAGTATTATAATCAATGAAATTTGGAAAATTCGGATATTTATTAATGATAATATATTGCTTTGTCACTTTATTAATTTGAAAAGCATATTTCTGTCCATTATCGATTAAAATTATATAAAAATCAGTAATTTTATCTTCACTACTCATAAAACTTTGAAATAAACGCTCGATATTTACTGAATACGAAGTGTTATTCTTTTCTGATCGGAGTCCGATTTGAATTGTCTTTCCTTTCTCTTGAATAGAATCTAATTTCACCACTTTTTCAAATAAAACTAATTCATCTTCATTAGGGATCGTCTTATAAAAATATAATAAATCTCTTACGTTTAACGGATTATCATTAACAGTCGTACAATTCGCAGCATTATAAAAATAACTACAATATTTACTATATTCTTCATTTTCTCTCTGAATTTCAAATTTCGTACTATATGTTTTCTTCCCACATGGACCTAAATATTTAAGCTCCCCTTTGGTAAAGTTTTGAACATACAATTTATCTATACCAAAATTATAGAGTTTTCCGTTTTTGTTATTTAATTGAATCGTAAATTTATCTAACTTCCCCAATGTAACTGGATCATACTCCATTATTTCTTTCCCAACAACTAAATTCGAAAAATTGGATGAAATTCGTAAATTCTGTAAATTATTCCCGTGATTTATACTTAAAATAACGAGCGCATTTTTTACTTGTTTGGTACCACCGCGATAAGGACCTCTCAATTCAGGGATTTGTAATAATAAATAACTATCTTTAAAAAGTGTTAATCCAAAATCATCCGTGATGTCTTCATTATCAAAAGCTCCGATATATTCATACGAATGAGTTGGTACAATCACTGATTTACATTCTACATATTTAATATTATCAAAAGTCTCTCCAATATCATTCTCAGAATAATTTCCAATGACTATTTTCTTTTCTTGTATCAAATAAACATCGTTCTCATCTTTATAACTGCTAAACAAATAAGTATTGTCATTGGGAGCGAATTTAACAATAAACTCTGTTTGAATTGGAAATAATTCTAAATTACGATTTCGAGAATTCACAATAATAGAATCTGTCTTCAAGATCTGTTGATAATTTGGTTTTTTAAGCATAATAGCATCTCCTCTGATGTTCACATCACTGTATTGAACTGTGTTCTTCAATAAATCATTATTATTATATTGAATTTCTATATTTTGAGTATCTCTTTTAATTTCATTCTGATTGTTACTTAAAAAATTTTGAAAATTTTCAATCGAATCAGGTGTTTCTTTTTCAATATTTGATGCTACTGGAATATTTACTGGTTTTAAAGGAGATTGTTCGATTTTATCCGCTATTTTATCAATCTTAGTATTCATGTTCTTTTGACTTTCTTCAAAATGAATTACATCCTCCATTTGAGAATTATAACCATTCATTAATTTATTATACTTTTCCATCGTGTTATTCTCTTTTTCTTCTTCTACTTTAAATTGAATGTCTTTCACTTCAGGATACATTAATTGTCTCTCTTCTTGGATTTTATTATAGTAACTGTCTACTTCTTTGTTATCAGATGCTGCAGGTTTTGGATAATCAATTACATCGTCATTTTGTTTATAATTCTTCAAAATGTCAGCATCAAATAAATTCTGTTGAATTTTCTCTGACTCCTTTTTTGGATTATTCATCTCATTCGTTTTCACCATTTGTTTATGTTTATTTTGTAAAATAGGCATAATTACAGTATATACCTTCTTATTTAATAATAATAAATACTTTTGATCAGACATTGAAGAAGGCGTTTCTTTACTTACATTCATTTTTACATAATTCATTGTTTCGTTTAAATATTTTTGTAAATTTGGGAAATTCTGAATACGAAAAGAAGCATGTAAGTCATCTTTTATAATTTTCGTTAGAACCTCTTTATTTTTTTGAGAATCAAAATGATTCATTTATAGATATACTATATAATTTTCATAAATCTTAAACATTTTTTTTTTAAAAATTTTCTTTTATCATATTTATAATATTTAAAACTCCAAATACAAATAAAAAGAGTTTAATATGATGAGTAATAATTAAATATTTTTCAGTAAGTGGGTTAAATAATATAATCAATAAAATACTCATTGATATATTAAATAAAAATTCTAATTGATGTTTTATTTCATAAAACCTCTCCGATGTAAATATACCCCGATTAATAAGAGGTCTTCTAAAAAATATCATCGTCAATATACAAATTTTTATAATTAAAATAAATATAAGATATAAATCTAAATATATATATCCAGTTTGAAACATTTCTTACATTAAACTTACATATTTTCCTCCAATCAATTGAATTAAATTATTTATTAATTCTTTTGAAAATAAAGTAGAAGTTGGTTTTGGTTTTGGTTCTTGTTGTCTTGGAGATGATACTAATTTAAATATAAAATAAACAATTACTATAATGACCCAAAAACCAATATTTATATTATAATCAAAGGAGGAGTCGGGAATAAAGGGAATGAATGTTTCATTTATTTTCTTTGGTTCTTTTATTTCTTCTTTCTTTTCAATATTAAGAGTAATATTTTTGCTCTCAAGAATTTGTTCATCATTAAAATTAAAATTAAATTGATCTAATACTTTTTCAATTTGTTCAATTGTATAAAAAAATTGTCCTGTACCATGATTTATCCAATTTTTTAAATTTGTCAAAAGCACTAATCCAAGAGAACAATAAGACGGATAATGGAGTAAACTTAATAAAAAATGAAAATCATCTTTTTTCCATTCTTCAAATTCTTTAAATAATTTTTTTCTTATACAAGTTTCTAAATATTCATGTTTTAAATCCATAGTATATTTTTTATATTTATTTTCAAATTTTAACTTAAATATATATTATTAAAATATAAGATGAGTCAATACTTTTCAGAATTTTCCAATACCGTCAATCCTCATATCCAACAAACAAAATATGATTATAGTACCGAAATTATTAAACCACCTGAAAGAAATAAAACACATGGGACCATCACCAAACAGATTGTTATCGACAGTCGTGATCGAGATTATTTAAAATATCCTGATTCTAATAAATATCGTGTTGAAATTACGGAAGATTTTCGTGATGTTACCTCATTAGAGCTTATTCTTGGTCAAATACCCAATACATTTTATAACATTTCGAATCAAAATAATAAGTTTTATATTAGTGAAGGAGATACTGCGATTCAAAATATTTCTATTCCCGAAGGACAATACAATAATGAACAATTATTGGATGTATTAAATGGAAGTAAAGGGGATTTATTTGAATCATTAAAGAATAAATATAATTTTACCAGAAATGTATATGATTTAAAACTACGTATGCAGTCAAATAATTCTTTTTCAGACCAGTTTGTGTTTAACGTAAATTATGAATATGATAGTGGTTGTCTTCCTTGTAAAGTTGAAAGTGTTGATCGATCTATTGGATTTTTAAATAAAACTTATTATTCTTACCTGGTTGACTTAACTTTTATTTCAGTTCCAGCAGGTCAAATCATTGGACTTACAAAGCTAAGTGAAGATGATTATAAATTATACAAATTAAAAGCTGAGTCTTCTACAACTAAAAGTTTAGATTTTAGATCGATTTTTGTAGTTGGAGATTATTTTATCTTAAAAAATGGAGGAGTCCCTTACTCATGTCGTATATATGAAATTAAAAACGATGACACAATTGTATTAGAGTCAATAGATGGTCTTGACCCAACGGTATTATCGGGAAATATATTTCAAAATATAAGTATTATTGAAAGTCCTAATGTGTATCAGTTAAATAATAAACCTTATGTGATTCTTAAAATTAGTGAAGCTAAATTATTAAATTCAATTAACGCTTCTAATAATGCTTATACCATCATCCCTCTTTTGAATAATGAAAATACTATTGTAAATCAAGCAACAACTCCCGTTCATGGGGTTATTAAATATTTCAATCCTCCTTTAGGGAAATTATTATGGCTAGATGTTGAATTCCTCAATTATGATGGGACTCTCTTTAATTTCAGAGGACAAGAAAATATGCTCATGTTCCAAATAAGTCAATTGAATCAGCCTGGAAAATATAATAATTTTATTGATCGTTATTAATTTATAAAGTGTTTTATTTATTTAATTCATAGACACAAAACTATGAATGAGTGCGGATGTTCAGGGTGCTCGTGAAAAGAAGCTGACGAAATTATCCATTTTACGGATGTCAGAGGTTTGTAAAAAACAATCAAGAAATGTTTGATCTTTGTTAAGCTCCTCAATCTTTTTGGTAATATAATCCAAGACTTCATCACCAACGATGAAAATTCTACAACTCCACCTACCATCAGCATCTGCTGAGTAAACAACTTTTCGAAATGTGTTACGATTTGCCCTAATCTTTGTTCTGAGTCCTTCAAAGCAGGCATCTATCAAATCCTTGACAATAAAGGTTTCATCATTAAAGCTTACTCTTTGATCGAGTAACTTAAAACCCTCCCACTTAAAACCACCCCCCTTCCGAAAACCTGTCGGTATAGGTGAAGCGTTAGGCATATCACGTAAACATTTCGGTTTAGGTGAAGCGTTAGGCATACCAGGAACACATGCTGTGCGTGCGTTAGGCATACCAGGAACACATTCTGTTCCTTGTTCAAGACCTACTTCTATTCCTTTAACTAGACATTCAAGATTTTCTGAAAACAGGAACACAGTAGATGGATCTTGTAAAAATCCTTCTACTGTTTGCATATAATCGAATGTTTCAATTATTTTAGGAACAAAAAACATATTTTTTTTCGTTGGTTGTTACTATTTTTATTCAATAGGTCTCGATTTTTTTTTTATAAAATTATCCCTCAATTAGTAATGGACTTATTTGAATTTCATTATTCTTCTATAGTTGAACCACTTTATGGTCAAAAACGTAATTATATTCAAGATCAATCTTTTTCAATTTATGATAATATTTATTCTGTTTCTTCCCATGATAGAATAGATATGACATCTGTAGAAGTTTATAGTATAGACCCTGATGGATGTGAAGATGCAGATGACGCATTTAGTATTTATTACGATAATGGGTACTATTTGGCTATTCATATAGCTGATCCCACCGAATATATTTGCCCTCATTCTTTATTATGGAATGATGTTGTCCAACGTACTACAACTAAATATCCCTCCAATCGTAATCCCATTCATCTATTACCGCATTCTATTGTAGAAAAAGCAAGTCTTTTGACAATTGAGAAGGAAGAAACTAAGAACGCTATTACGATTTTAACAAAATTAAATGATCAATATGAACCAGAGGGAAAAATAAATCTACTTTTTACTACAATACTCGTTAAATCGGAAAACGCTCTTCGTTATCATGATCCATTAAATGAGACGACTCAAATTGGACGTAAAATAAGCCAAGCACTCTTTAAAATTCGATCAAAACAAACGATAGGGACGAAACTGAATGAGATCAATGTAAGTTATGTGAAATACCCTCTCCAGTTATATCAAGACTCTCCTCAAGAAAAAGAAATGAAACAAATGATCGCAGAATTCGCCATATTTGCTAATTCTTTTGTTGGAGAATATCTTAAAATTCATTTACAAAAAGGGATTTTCCGAACTTGTCAAGCCAAAGAATGGCTTCAAACGATTCATCAATCAATTTCTGGGGAAGATATGCTACAAGAAATTATTACAAATGGAATCCAAGCAAATTATATATCAGAAATAGGAGCACATGACCTTGTTGGGAAGCCAGAGTATTGTCATTTTACTTCTCCGATTCGTCGAATGGCGGATTGTGTATGTCATTATTTATTGAAATATATATATTTACAAGAGGTACCTTTTCCATTTACAGAAGATGAATTGGATTTTTTATCCAATAGATGTCTTCAAGTGACGAAATCAGACAAAAAAATTCAATATAAAGATGTCAAATTTCGATTACTACAGGTTATGAATGATATTATTAAAGAAAAGAATAAGGTATTGATTGAATTTTATATTACAGGATATAGTGGCCTATTTTTGAATTGTATCATTTGTAAGATTGATGATTTCCATGTACATTTTTCATATTCATTACGAATTTTTCATTATAATAAAGAAATTCAAGCAAAAGAAAAACATTTAGTCGTTGTGAAGTCGGTTAATTGTTTCACACAATTTGACGAAAATACGATACCAGAACTTGATACGTACTTAAAAAGTTAGCATAAATAATATATATGATTGTGTTTAATACAAAGTATTGGCCTGTTGTATATTTTTATATTGATAATGAAAAAATGAACGATGAAATGTTCGAAGAATATAAAAGAACTTATTTAACTATTTTATTAAAATGTAAAAAAGAAAAGGAAAAAATTATTCTGATTAGTGATCTGAATAATCAAGGTAATTTACCAATTAAATATGTTGTAAAACAGGCATATTTTAATAATAAGATACACAAATTTAATGAACAATATGTCAGTATTGTTTGTGTGTATTTACAAAATCAAAGTTTCAAAAAGATATTAGATATATATTTTTCAATATGTACTCCATGTTGTCCTTATAAAGTTTGTAGTAGTTTTGACATAATTAATGATTTTATGAATCCTTACCATAAATTCGATACTCACGTTTTTGAAAAACTTGAGCCATATTTAGAAAATATAACAATTGATAAACCGTATAAAGAAATAAAGTCGGTTATTCATCAAAATTTATAAAATTTTTTTTAATCTTATACAGTATGAATAATCGAATCAATTATGTAACGGATAAAATATGGAATATGATTTTCTTTATCATTATTATTACCCTCATTCTCATCTTAGCTTACTATTTTGTAAATAGAACCAATTTAATAATACCAAAACCTCAAATTAAAGAATATGCTATACAACAAATCCCTAAAGGGTTTCAAAGCAATGGAATGAAATTTTGTACGAAAGGTTGTTCGCGTGGTACTTGTAAAAAAAATGATGTACCTGATGGGTGTCGTCATGATTTTGAATGTAGTTATTGTACTGATCGAAGAACCAGGCAGTTCTACGTAGATCTTACCAATTATGAAAAATTAACACCTACATTAGATGAACAAGATAAAATATCGAACACCCAAAGTGAAACACTGAATGATCATATTGAAAAAAATAATGACTACATAGATGAATTAAATAATAAAATTCAGGATTATAACATGCACTAATTTATTTTTGTAGCATATAAAGAAGTACGTCTTTATTTAATTTTTTTACTTTAATTTGATCAATTATTTCGAAATATTTGATCAAATCATCATAACCGCCGATTTTCTTTGTGTTAAGAAATAATTGAGGGAAAGTATTCATTTTATTTTTTTTTTTAAATTTGGATTTGATTTTTTCATCTTGGGGAACTTGAATATATTGAAAAGGAATATGGTTATTTTTTAGTAAATGGAATGCTTCTTGGCTGTAATAACAGTTATCTAATAAATAAGCAAGTATCATACACTATATGAATATAAAAAAATACTTTGATATATTAGATTATGGCTACTCTGTATTCGTTATTTCTAAAAACTATACAAAAGAATCCTCATAAAATAGGTATTCGTCAAAAAGAAAATTATAAATGGATTTCTTATTCATTTGAACAAATATATAAAAGAACAAATAATTGTATTTCTCATTTACAAGATTATAATGTCAAACAAAGCGATCATATAATTTATAAAGGAAAAAACTCAGTAGATTGGATAGCTTGGAATATGGCTACACTCTATATGGGAGCGGTTTGGATCCCAATTTATCATAATCAGGAAGATTCTTATATGAATCATATTATTCAAGATTCAAAAGCAAAACTATTAATTCATGATGAGGAACATATCAATGTGAAAAATAGTCTAATTCAAAAACATCATTCAAATGTACAAGAATCAAATAAAGAATACTCCAATTATTCTTTACATAATTTAAGTCATTTAATTTACACTTCTGGAACGACAGGTAGTCCAAAAGGTGTCATGTTAACCAATGATAATTTAATCTCAAATATGATGTCTGTCAAAAGACTATTTCCAAATTTAACAAATCAAGATTTAACTACATTCAATGTTCTTCCATGGGCTCATATTTATAGTTTAAA
>Ga0181606_10005074_pt1 | contig 10904 bp, 12 predicted proteins | sample 041ome_10_FD_132994 | JGI IMG/M metagenome (GOLD analysis project Ga0181606, IMG submission 132994) | Coastal salt marsh microbial communities from the Groves Creek Marsh, Skidaway Island, Georgia - 041412US metaG (megahit assembly) | ecosystem: Environmental > Aquatic > Marine > Intertidal...
CCCTCGACGGTGTCCATGAAATGGCGTTCGGCGCTGTCACCTTCTGCGATGGCAACGTTGTAGCCACCCTGGACCATGCGCGTGCAGCCGGATTTGCCCAACAGACCTTTGACGGCGACGGTCACTTCCAGTTCGGGGTTTAGAGCCTTGGCGTGCAGAGCGCCGAACAGGCCGGCGCCACCGGAACCTAGGACCAGGATGTCTGTTTCATGATTTTCGATTTGCAGATTGATGGACATGTCCTTGTCCTCCCGGCTTTAAAACCAATAAAACGCCGGCCCCGGCCAATGCGGCGAGGACGGTTTGGCGAAATTTTCGCTCATTAAAGCTACGATAAAGGCGGATGCCGATCCACGCACCCACCGCGATGGCGGGTAAGGCCACCAACAGGCGGTCGGCGGTGGCGCTGGAAACCTGACCGTCGAACATCAGCCAGCCGAATGCCATGCCGTGCATGGCCATGATGTAGGGTTGCGTGACGCCGCGTGCGATGGCTTTCGGCCAGCCGCGTTGCTGGCACCAGAAGCCCGGCACGAAGCCGGACAGACCGGCAAAGCCGCCGAGCACACCGCCGATCCAGCCGACGGCGATATCGAGGCCTTGGCCGCCACGGCGCAGCGGCGGCATGTCCAAAAGCTTGAACATAGCGCCCGCATAGACGATCAGGAAAATACCGGCGCCAAGTTTAAAGGCTTCGGGTGGCACCTGCATCAACAGCTTGGCGCCGACCGGCACGCCGATGGCGCCGGCGATCAGGAACGGCAGCACGCGGCTGAAGTTCAGTTGCCGCCACATGCCGATCAGCATGAACACATGCATCACGAAGAACGCAGATACACAAAGCGCCACGGTATCGACCGGCGACAGAAACTGAAGCCAGATAGCGGACGCAACGATTGCGTCGCCGAACCCGGCTACGCCGGCAACGAACGCCGCCGTGAACGCGCCGAGCACGATAATCGCAATCGGGGCGATGTCAGGCGACATTGAGCAGGAATAGAAGGCCGACGCACACGGCGATACCGGCGCCTATGGCGACGGCGGCTTTCGAGCTTTCGCGTGTGCCGATGAACTCCAACGCCAACAGCCTCAGACCACCCGTCAGGTGCGCTGCCAACAGAATGACCAAGGCGGTTTCGGCGGCCTTCATCAGTGGGCTGGTGGTCCAGTTCAAAAAGCCGTCGAGCGCGGCGGCACTTTCGATGGATAGGCCCAGAACATAGAAGTGCGCCGGCAGGAACAGCGCCAGCAGCAAACCGGAAATCCGGTGCAGCAGGAACGCCCAATAATGCGCGTGATTACGGTGAGCACCTGTTTTCATCACATGCCTCCCGCGTTAAAGAGGCCGAAGACGGCGCGGAAGCCCATGGCCAGGATCACGAGGCACAGAAGCGCCATGATGGCGTGAATGAGCTTCGGCGAGAGGTCCGTGGACTCTTTCAAGATCGTACGGACGCCGATCGGCGCATGCAGCGACACGGCGAGCACGAACACCGAATAGAACGCCAGCCAGACATAATTGCCGGAGACGCGGCCGATGATCTCGGCGGCGCTTAAGCCCCCTTGTACGGCCATGACGATGACCGCCAGATGAACGATCACACAGAGTGCCAATACGGCAGCACTTAAGCGCTGCCATACCCACAGCTTGGTTTCGACGCGGGCGCTGGACATCAGATTTCGCCTTTAAGCGCCGCCATGGCGGTGGCCCGCTTCAGACCGGCGATGGACCGGGTCGGACTGATGTGTTTCGGGCAATGCTCGACGCAGCCTTGCTGCGAATGGCAAGCATGACACCCGGCGTCGCCGGCGACTGCCGCAAGGCGTTCTTTGTTGCCGCCGTCGCGGACATCGTTGATCAGCGTCCAGGCGCGGTTGAGCGCGGCCGGGCCGAGGTAGTCCTTGTTCCATTCGACGATGTCGCAGGCCGAATAGCAGACGCCGCAGCCGATGCACTCGATACCGAGCGCGGCCTGTTTGCGTTGCTTGTCGTCCGGCAAGATGTACGCGAAGTCATCGTTGCGGGTCTTGGTCGGATGGAACTTACCTTCGGCGCGGTTTTGCTTGTCGAAGAAGTCCGTCATATCGCATGCGAGGTCTTTAACGACCGTTAGATTGCGGAGCGGCGACACTTCAAGCGTGCCGTCCTGCGCGACCTTGTCGACGTGCGTACGGCAGGTCCAGCGCGGACGGCCGTTGACGGTCATGGCACACGACCCGCAAACGCCGACGCGGCAAGCGAAGCGATAGCTGAGGGTCGGATCGATGTTTCGCTGGATGTAGGTGACCACATCGAGCACGGTCTGGGACGGCTGACGGGGAACTTCGAATTCCTCGAAGCGCCCTTCTTCGTTTCCTCGCCAAACCTTCACTTTGATTGTGTTTTTCATGCGGCGGTTATACGCCGTTTTCAGAGAATTCACCAGCTAAATGCTTGAAACTTAATTGATTTGTTTTTGAGATGCATGAGTAATTGTCATGCTAGTGCAGACCCGCATCCAGATTATTTTTAGGGGAGGACGCAGCGATCTATGGACCCTGGACTTCGCCAGGGTGACGGCCGCGCTAGGCTTTGCTGACCCCAACGATATAGCCAAACCCGGTATCGGCGCCGAGCCAAGGGGCGGAATCGTCCCCAAAGACAGTCAGGCCGTTCGCCTGCCAATGGGTACGCGCCGCATCGGGGTCGGCTTCCAGGATGTAACCGGCAAAGAACGGCTTGTCGTCGCGACCGGCCACGCCGGCGTTCGGAAACCTCTCGGCGAAGGAATGGGGTGTCAGAACACTGAGGCGACCGCGCGTGGTCTCGACCGCGTAGCCGTCGCCGACAGGCGTGGGCGTGCCCGCGTCCGCGAACCTCGCCAAAAACGCCGCTGCCGATTTCGACTCGGATGCGACGACCAGAACCTCGGCGATGCCGGTCGCGCCAATGGCGTGGCGCTGGTAATCTGGCTTCCAGAACAAATCGGGCCGCCATTGCTTGCAGGTAAAAAACCCGAGGCCCGGCAGCGACGGGTCACCCACGAATGTCAGTGAAAAGCCGACCGTGGCTTCGCTCCCATCCGGCAGCACAGCCTGGCGCTGAAAGGTGAACGGCGCAAAAACGTCGAGTCCTTTACCGTTGAAATCGGCGCGGTCGGCGTTCTCGTCGGTACTATCCAGTACGAGCATCGACATGCCGGGACCGCGTGCAATGAAATCGCGGTTGAAGCCGCCGAAGTTGAAAGCCCCGTCTTCATCGTTCGGGATCAACTCGGGCCGCGTCACGGCGAGGACCTCCAGAAAGCAGCCGTCCAATTGGACGATGAAGTTGCCGGTGCCGAACGGATGATGCGCGTCAGGTGTCGCTGTCAGGCCGATGCGCTCATAGACCCCGCGCGCCGGTTTCAAGTCTGGGGTACACAAAACGAGATGATCGACACCACGGGGCATGACCGAGCCTTTCTCAGCAACTATGATCGCAACCTAGAAAGCGCCGAACCGGAAATCAATTGCAGCGCGAAAGTATCTCCCGGGAGGGGAACATGCCGAACATTGCCGAAATCCGCTTACAGCGGTTGTCGTTGCCGCTGACCATCCCCTACAAGCTCTCATTCGGGCCGGTTACGGCGTTCGATACCGTTCTTGCCCACGTCACGGATACCGACGGGCGAACCGGTGTTGGCGAGGCGACGATCCTGACCGGTTACACGCCCGAGACCATTGAGGGCTGCTGGAGCGCCGTGCAAAAGATCGCCGCCGAGATGGTGGGCGGTTCGTTCGAAGCCGCTAAGGCTGTTGGCCAGAAGCACCATCACGACGCGCCGTTCACGGTCACCGCGCTGGTGACGGCAATCGAGATGATCGAGGGGCATGCGATCCTTTCGGAAGCGGCGGGGGCGGATGTGCCGTTGCTGGCGATCCTCAGTGCGACCGACGAAGCCGGCATTGCCGCCGAAGTGCAGCGTCACGCCGACGCCGGCTACAGCACGATCAAGGTCAAGATCGGCTGGGATGTCGACGACGACCTGAAACGAACAGCTTTTATTCAGTCGGTCCTGCCCAAAGGCGTGTCGATCCGCATCGACGGCAACCAGGGCTATAGCAAGGAAGACGGCATTAAGTATGCGAGTACCGTCGCGCCGGACAGTGTGGAACTGCTCGAGCAGCCCTGCCATATGGACGATTGGGATGCAGCCGCCGCTGTCGCTAAGGTCAGCAACGTGCCGGTCATGCTGGACGAGAGTATCTACGGCGAAGAGGAGATCCGCCGCGCCGCCGACCTTGGCACCATCTCCTTTATCAAGTTAAAGCTGATGAAGGCCGGTAGTCTGGATGAACTGGACCGCGAACTTCGATTGATCCGCGACCTGGGCATGAAGCCGGTGCTGGGAAACGGTGTCGCCGCCGACCCTGGATGCTGGATGGAAGCCTGTGTGGCGCATCGCCTGATAGACAACGCCGGGGAAATGAATGGTTTCCTGAAACCGACGGTGCCGATCTTTATGGAACCAATGACCGTTGTTGACGGATGCATGCGCCTGCCGGATCGGATGCCTCGTCTTATCGATCTTGCACCCTACGCGTTGGATGAAATAACGGTCGGCGGAAACTGACCGCCTATGCTTGGCTACTCGGAATTCGAAGTCGCCGGAATCGTGCTTGCCGCGTTTCTCGGCGGGTTCACGAAAGGCATCAGCGGCGTCGCGCTACCGATCGTGACGCTGGCGGTTTCTTTGTTTTTCGTCGATGTCAAAACGGCTCTGGCTGTCGGCATCATACCCGTCATGGTCACCAACGTTTGGCAGTCCATTGGCGCCGGTAACGTCTTGGCGCCGTACCGGCGTTTCTGGCCGACGATGCTGGCGTTCATGTGTACGCTTTATTTCGCCGCCAAGCTGGTCAATGTCGTGGACCAGAAAGTCATCTTCGCAGTCGTCGGCGTCGCTACGCTGATCTTTATCGGGCAACAGTTCCGCAAGCCGGCCGAGCACGCTCTGGCGCCGGAAAAAGAAAAAGTCTATGGCCCGATCGCCGGCGTCTTCGGTGGATTGATGGGTGGTCTGACCACGGTTTGGGGGCCGCCGATCTTCATGTACCTGTTCTCCTTGCGCCTCAGTAAGGAAGAATGGATTCGCTCCGTCGCCGCACTGTACCTCTTCGGCAGCATCCCCCTGACGCTGGTTTTCTTCAGCAACGGCGTTCTTGCCGATGAGCGTTTATGGGTGTCGATCCTGTCGAGCGTCCCGGCCATGGTGGGCATTTTGGTCGGCGAACACTTCCGTCAATACATCGATGAGGCACTTTTCCGTAAGGCACTTTTATTCATTCTATTTTGCATTGGTTTGAATATGCTTCGTCGCGCGTTATTCTGATCTTCGGGAGATACAGCTTCTGGGAGGAAGCATGGCGCGACAATTGCGAGGTGGCTTTGCATCTCGGCTAGGCTTTATCCTGGCAGCAGCAGGATCGGCCATCGGCCTCGGCAACATTTGGAAATTCCCATACATCACTGGAGAAAACGGCGGCGGTGCTTTCCTGGTGATTTATTTGGTGACCGTTTTCGTCATCGGATTCAGCATCATGATGGCGGAGCTGGCTATTGGCCGCGCCGCTGAGCGAAATCCCGTCGGCGCCTTTTCCCGCCTGAAGGGCGGCGCCTGGGTCGGCGTCGGGTACATGGGCGTGCTGACCGGCGTCATCATCCTTTCGTTCTATAGTGTCGTCGGCGGCTGGACGATCGCCTACGCGCTGAAAGCCATTTCCGGTCAATTGGCGGGCGGCGATGCGGCGGCCCTCGGCGGCACGTTCGGCGGGTTCATCGGCGATACCGCCGAGCCGTTGGTCTATCACGCCATATTTATGACGCTCACCTGCGTCGTCGTCGGTGTCGGGATCGGCGGCGGCATCGAGCGGGCGGCGAAAGTCCTCATGCCGCTTTTGCTGTTTTTGATCGTGGTGCTGATCGTTCAGGTTCTTTCCCTGCCGGGCGCAGAGGCCGGTATCTCGTTCTTCTTTTCGCCGGATTTCTCCAAGGTCAACGGCGATACCTTCATTGCTGCCGTCGGACATGCGTTTTTCTCGCTGTCGCTCGGCATGGGAACGATGCTGACCTACGGGTCCTACCTGTCACGCAAGGTCTGGTTGCCGACGGCGGCGGCGACGGTGACGGTGTTGGATACTTTGATCGCGATCCTGGCAGGGATGATCATTCTGCCGGCGGTGTTCGCCTTCGGAATCGACCCAGGCGCCGGACCAGGCCTGACGTTCATCACGCTGCCGGCGATTTTCAATCAGATGCCGGGCGGCGATTGGGTCGCTTTCGCGTTCTTCATTCTGCTCGCCGTCGCTGCGTTGACTTCGGCAGTCTCGCTGTTGGAGGTCGTCGTTGCCTATTTCGTCGACGAAAAGCAGGTCTTGCGCACGCGCGCAACAATGGCCGCCGGCGTTATCATCTTTCTGCTCGGCATCCCGTCTTCGTTGTCTTTCGGTCTGCTCTCAGACACGACTTTTTTCGGCACGATGACGTTCTTCGACGTCATGGATTATCTGTCCTCGAATATCCTTCTGCCGGTCGGCGGTATCCTCGTTGCGATATTCGCCGCCTGGATCGCTTGGCCGCGCATCATCGAAGAGGCAAGCGGCTGGGAAAAATCGACGTTTCCGCTCGCCGGCCTGTGGCGCATCGTTCTCGGTGTGGTTGCGCCGGTCGCCGTCCTCCTAGTTCTTTATCACGGTTTATAGGGGGTGATGCATGGGAGATGTTCAGTCCCGTACGGTCGAGCTGGATGAACTGACACCCGCGCTGCAGGCGGCCTACAGATACTGGCAGTCTTTATTCGATCATGGAATCGGCCCGCCGTGGCGTGCCTTCGATCTCTCGAAGTTGCCGCCATCTATCATTCCGACGACAATGGTCGTCGATGTTCATGAAACGATGACTGACAATCGGTACCGGTTTTGGGGCAGTGGGCTAACGGCTATTCACGGCCGTGAAATGACCGGCAAGTGCCCGTACGACCTTGAGCCTGCGGACTTCGGAAAGCATTTGCTCGCCGGTCATACGGCATTCGTTAAAAAGGCCTCCCCCGAAGCCGTGCTTTACGAAATATTCGGCGTTCAAGGCTTCAGACATTCTCACATGGTGTTGCGTGTGCCGTTATCGAACGATGGCAAGACGGTCACCCAGATGCTGATCTGCGCCGATTATACGGAAGAGGCGCTGGAGTTTTTTAAGGAACGCGGACTGAGCTTTTCGCAAATGTTCGATAGCCAGGACTAAACGCTTAGCAGCAGCTTGCCCTTCGTTTTGCCTTCTTGAAGGTAAGTGTGCGCCGCCGTTGCATCGGCGAGCGGAAAAGTCCGGTCGATGGTGACGCTCAACTCGCCCGACGCTACCCAGCCGAACAGGTCCTTCCCACGCCGGGCAATTTCAGCGGCGTCGAAGGTATAATCCCAGAGATGCGGGCGCGTGATGAAGAGCGAGCCGTTCTCGGCAAGATCCAGCGGGTTGATGCTTTTGACCGACCCCGATGCGCCGCCGAACAGAGCGATCGTGCCACGCCGTTTGGCAGCTTTCATGGAGCCTGCGATCGTCATCTGGCCGACGCCGTCGTAGACCACATCCACACCTTTGCCATCCGTCATCTCAAGTACGGCTTCGGCGAAATCGACGTCTCTGTAGATCACGGGCTCGCCGCCCCGGGCGCGCGAGATTTCGGCTTTCTCGGGCGTCGAGACCGTGGTGATAGCGCGGGCACCGCGCAGCTTTGCCATCTGCGTGAGCAGCTGGCCGACGCCACCGGCGCCGGCATGGATCAGCGCCGTCTTGCCGGGGGTAAGCTCATATAGGGAATGACTAAGGTAGTGTGCTGTCATGCCCTGCAGCATCAGCGTGACAGCGATATCCATATCGATGGCGTCGGGAATTTTCACAAGTCGCCAGGCCGGTACTTTGGCGTATTCCGCGTAACTACCGAGCACCAGGCAATAGGCGACGCGGTCGCCTGGCTTGACGTTGTCGACGCCTTCACCGACGGCTTCGACGGTGCCGCCGGCTTCCATTCCGGGCACGAACGGCGGTGTGTTCTTGTAGGTGTGAGAGTGCTTGTAGACGCCGCTCCGCACATAAACGTCGATGAAGTTGATGCCTGCGGTTGCGACTTTGATAAGCGCTTCGCCGGGGCCGATGTCCGGCATCGGCACGCCACCTTCATAGTGTAGCGCATCGGCATCGCCGTACTCATGCACGCGGATCGCGTTCATCGTCATGTATTCTCTCCCAGTGTCTTGAGATTGTTTTTACTCAGCCGCCCACGGGAACGGGATCAATCGTTCCAGGTCTTCGGAAAGCTCGTAGACGCTGGACACCGCCAGTTCATGATCGAACGGCAGATTCTCCCGCTCGGCGCGGCGGCGCAGTTTCTCGCGGTGATACTCCATCACGTCCGACGGGATCGGCATGTCGCCGGCATCGAAAATGCGTAGATAACCGTCGGCATCGCGCGCCGGCATGATGCGGCTTTTGAGGTAGTTGTTGGGTGTCCACGGAATATCCATGACGCCGGCCTCGCAGGCGCGGACCGTGCCGAGGGCGACGTCGCCGTCTCCCATTTCCAAGACCTTGTCCATGACCGGCCGCACTTCGCGGGCGATCATGTCGCACTCGACCTGAAACTCCGGCATGGTATCGACGCGGATGTGCCGCGCCAGATAGATCGCCATGCGCGTGTTGCGCAGCCCGGCAGCGTTGGCTTGCGGCGTCGGAATGCCGAACGCCTCATGCGAGGATTTAGTGGTGACACTGACGGCGCCGCCGATGGCGGCGAGCGTGCCGCCGTAGGCGACCAAGGCTTCGCACTGTGCCTCGTCCTGCGGCCAGGCACCCATCCAGTGTAGCGAGGTGACTGGTGTGAAGACGTCGTCGAAGCCCTGGCGCTTCAGGTACTCCTGCGTCAACTCGCGCGCCATGCGGATGGCGGCGGCGTCCTGCACCAGATGCAAGGTCTGTCCCAACTCAAGACCATAGTTGCGGACACCCTGTTCGGCGGCCAGCAGCGCATCGATGATGCAGGTGAGGATAGCGATGGAGGGCGGGATGTTGGTTCCCGTCAGGAATCCCGGCTGGCGGCGGTGCAGATCGACGCCGCGTTCAGCGTACATCGCCGCCAAGCGGTCCAGGTACTGATAGTTGCGGATGCCCTGGGCGATCGGCACTTCCTTGGTATAGGAGGCCGTGTAGGCGAGGCCCGATCCCAGGTAGCCCGAATACCCCGCCGCGAAGCCGACCTCAGACGTCAGACGCGGCATCGACGTGCCGGAAAGAACGATGGCCGGTTTGTCGATGGCTTCGATCAGTTCGCGCGCCGCCTTCGGGCCATAGTTGACCATGGCGAAGCCGTTCAGCATGGAGCGGCCGGCCTTCTTTGATTCCTCGACACCGTTGGCCGCGTTCTGCCACTGCTCGTTGCGGGTGTAGCTGTCCGTCGTCATCGGGACGATGTCGGCCTGACCTTCCTTGTCCAGGCAGATCATCAGTTCCTTCTGCAGCTCCAGCGTCGCGAATCCGCCGCGCGGTTGTGTCAGGCAGCGGCCTTCGGCGTCGGCCTGGCGCATTACCCAGCCGAGTTGCTTATGCTTCGGCAGGTTCAGGTGGTATTCAGCGGCTTCGTCGATATCGACTTCGGCGCCGGTCGGCCAGCGCGCCAGATTCTTTTCGCGCATGACGGCGAATACGTCGTCCGGAATACGCTTTGCGGTCAGCGGCCAGTTATCGATATCGGGTTGGTTCGGATTTGCCATTTTATACTCCGCTCGTCAGGCCGCTGCGCCGGCGGCTTTGCCGGCCAGATCGGTGTCCAGCATCTCCACCACATCTGGTGTGCGCGTGCCGGGCGGAAAGGCGCGGTCGAAGCCCATTGCGATGAACCGCTTCTCGACGTCTTCCCAACTCTGCTTGCCGACGACCAGATTGCCGCCGACATAGATCAAAATGTCTTCAAGCCCGGCCTCAATGCAGAGGTCACGGAATCCCCGGCAGTCCAGTTCGCCTTGTCCGTAGAGCGAAGAAACCAGAATGGCGACGGCATCGGTTTCGATGGCGGCCTTCACAAAATCCTCGGACGGTGTCAGTGCGCCGAGGCTGACGACCTTAAAGCCCTCCTTTTCGAGCGCCATCGACAGGATGCGGTTGCCGACGATGTGGGTGTCAGCGCCGATCACGCCGGTAACCAGTGTCATGCGGCTGCGTTGTTCCGGGGTCAGGCTCATTGTTCGTCTCCTGCCGCCGCCGGGCCCGTATCTTGGTCGCGGATCACGCGCTCGATGAAACGCGCGGCATTGCGGAAGCTCGGCAGATACTCTTCGGCGGCGCGCAAACTGAGGCGCGCGGCGGGGGCGTGAACGGATAGCCCGGCAACGACGCGGCCCTTGCCGTCGAAGACCGGCACCGCGATCCCGATCATGCCCGGCGTGTTTTCTTCGTTGTTAGTCGCATAGCCATGGCGGCGAATCTGTTTTAAGTGCCGCTCAAGCGGGCCTGCGTCCGTCATGGTGTTTTGAGTGTAGCGTTGCAGGGGGGCTGCGCTAAGAATGCGCTTTCGAGTCCTGGACGGCTGGTATGCGAGCATCAGCTTGCCGATGGCGGTGGCATGCAAGGGCGCTTTGGTGCCGACGCCGATCTGCAGGCGCAGCGGCCAGTCGCATTCGACACGGTCGATATAGACGATGCCGTCGCGGTCGAGCACGGCGAGGTTGCAGGTCTCGCCGACTTCCTGAACCAGTCCCTGCAGAATAGTGTGGGTAGGTGACGTGCGCGAGAAAGACGCCAGTGCATCCGTCGCCAGCGCCATCAGGTTCGGCCCGACCACGTAGCGGTCGCCGCGCGGATGGCGGGTCACCAGCATTGTATCTTCGAGTTGGCGCAC
>Ga0181606_10005075_pt1 | contig 10903 bp, 12 predicted proteins | sample 041ome_10_FD_132994 | JGI IMG/M metagenome (GOLD analysis project Ga0181606, IMG submission 132994) | Coastal salt marsh microbial communities from the Groves Creek Marsh, Skidaway Island, Georgia - 041412US metaG (megahit assembly) | ecosystem: Environmental > Aquatic > Marine > Intertidal...
CCGATTGGTAGCGACATTGATTTTGCCAGCGGATACCTGCAACACATCATGAAATTTATCGGTATTACAGAAACACATCTGATTCGCGCGGATGGGTCAAAAAACGATCCAGAAAACATACTTCAGCGTACGCAAGATCAAATCAACCAGCTTTTAGTTGTGTAAGCTTGCATAGAGCAGGCAGGAGATTTCCCAATGGCCCAAATTCGCAAAATCAAGCGCTGGATACCGGCAATGCCAACCCAGGATGGTGATGGAGTCAAAATCTTTCGGGTTGCCGGAAGACAGTACAACGAAGACCTTGACCCATATTTACTGGTTGATGAATTGCGATCAGACGACAGTAAAGACTATATAGGTGGTTTCCCCCCACATCCGCATCGCGGTTTTGAGACCCTCACTTATATGAAGGAAGGCTTGGTCAGGCATCGTGATCATATGGGTAATGAAGGCGTGATCGGCCCTGGGGAGTTGCAATGGATGACGGCCGGTCGTGGGGTTGTGCATTCGGAGATGCCAGAACAAGAAGAAGGTCTTTTCCATGGTTTCCAAATCTGGCTCAACCTGCCGGCAAAGGAAAAAATGAAGGCAGCGGCTTACCGGGATATACGTCAAACCGATACTCCGAAATACACCAGCTCAGAGCAAGTCCAAGTGACGTCTATAGCGGGTAACGTTGAGATTGAAGGCGAAAGACTTAGTGGTCCAATACAGGGTTTGAGCACTCAACCAATTTATCTGGATCTGGAAATGCCCGCCAACTCCAACATTGAAATAACCGTACCTGGGGATATTCGTTTGCTGTTTTATGTTTACGACGGCGAAGTATCTGGAGTTGCTTCCCCTTCTTTGGGTGTTATGGCTGATGAGGGAGATCGGTTGAAATTTGCAGCAGGACCGGAAGGTAGCAGGCTGCTCGTGTTTGGTGGCAAGCCATTAAAAGAGCCCGTTATTCAGCATGGTCCCTTTGTCATGAATACATACAATGAAATTAATCAGGCCATAACAGACTACCAAAATGGGGTCTTAACAGATTAGTAAGTGCTCACTATTTATTGTTCAGCAGCCAGAGCTTTCTGTTAGGGCTCTTAATGCCTCCATATCGTTAATGTGCAATTCCTTATTGAACCATAAGCCGGATCCGGCTAGTTAGCGGACTACCAGGCAGGGGCAGTTTGCAAGGTGGCAAATTTTGTGGGAAACACTTCCAAGCAAAAAGCCAGAAATATCACTGTGCCCTTTGCTGCCGACAACAATGAGATCAGCCCCTTTTTCTTTGGCAATTTCTGTAACTGCTTGCCCAGCTTCACCTAGAACCTGATGTGTTTCTATCTGATTACAGCCGGCATTTCTTGCTTTTCTTTCAGCGGTGCTGAGCAAATCCTTTGCAAAGGCTTCCAGTTCTTCCTGGGGAAGTGTAAACGCAACTTCTGAGCCCAGGCCCATGGCGTAGTGTTGGTATTGGACAGCAAACACCAAGTGGACGCGGGCGTCATAGGTATTGGCCAGTTCTGCGGCGGTCAATAGTGCCTTGTCGGAATCTTCAGAGCCATCAACGGCCACAAAAATATTTTTAAACATATTGAACCTCCTTCTTCGAATTATTCGAGTTTACTCGCCCGAATCTGTAGTTCCAAGAGGGACGAAATTCAATAAAGATAGATTTAGCCGATAACGATAGAAATTGCCACCAGTGCCAGCATGACGGCCATGCCAGTCAGTACGACTTTGCCAACGTTTAAGAGTGCTGTGCGGTCTTCTGCGATCATGTTAATTCCTCCATAGGTTGATGGAGGAATTATGTCTTTTAGAAAGAGATCAGGCCTTGATACAGGTCAATTATGACGAAGTAAAATAACTCGAAGCCGTTGCTTGTGGATTCAGTTTGCAAAGTCATTGCCGCCATCAAGGCGGGTTGCTCTCAGGTTACCCTGGATGGATTCGATCCGTTTTTCGACACGCTTTCCTAATTTAAGGGCAACAGTTGTAGCAAGAATATCAATAATAGCCAGATGGATAATGCGTGAAGTCATGGGGGTAAACAGATCAATATCTTCGGCCGTGACGGCATTAAGAACCACATCGCAGTGTGATGCCAGCGGTGTGCCATTGCGAGTCAATCCGATGATTGGGGCGCCTGATTCACGTGCGATGACGGCGGATTCAACCAGGGCAGTGGTTTGGCCGGAATAGGAGATAAAAACAGCGACATCGTCCGGGCTGAGCATGGAGCAAACCATTCGCATATTAATCGAGTCCGTGTGGGCGACCACTGACATGCCAAAGCGAAAGAACTTGTGTTGGGCATCCAGGGCGACCGGACCAGATGCCCCCATGCCAAAAAAGTACACCGTATTACAATTGGCGATTAACTTTGCGGCGTGATCGACAGATTGAGGGCTGGTTGATTTGGAAATGGCCTGAACACTGGCAAGAATATTGTCCATGATTTTTTTCATCACGGTGACTGTGCTGTCCTCACGCTCCATGTTATCTACATACAGATCGTCACCTGCGGAAATTTCCTGGGCCAGCCGCAGCTTGAATTGAGGATAGCCGTTGCAGCCCAGTTTCAGACAAAAGCGACTGACGGTAGGCTCACTGACTTCGGCTTGCTCGGCAAGGCTGGCAATAGACTGGTGTATTACCCGATGTGGATCTCTCTGGATGATAGCCGCTAACTTGCGGTCGGACTTACTCAGCTTGATGTCGCTGCTTCTCATGAGAGTAAGAAGTCGAGGTTTCTCGATCATATCGGGTTACAGCCTTTTGATTCTTTTGAAAGGAAATACGACATTTTATTACATTTTCGGGGTATGACTTTCAAAAAATGCGTATTTCCAGAAATTACACGCTAATAGCTTCGGCGCAAAGCTGGGTGATGGCATTCCAATCCTGATTATTCACCAAGTCATTAGGCACCATCCAAGAGCCGCCAATGCAGACAACATTTGGCAGGTCCAGGAACTCTCTGGCATTACCAAGGCTAATACCGCCAGTGGGGCAGAAGCTGATATTAGGGAAAGGGCCAGCCAACGCTTTTAGCAGGTTGTATCCCCCGATTGCCCCAGCAGGAAACAATTTAAAAGTATCCAGTCCGTATTCCATGCCCAGCATCATTTCTGAAGGGCTGGTAATGCCCGGCACCAGATTGAGGCCGGTATCAACCGCTGCCTGTAACACCTTTGGGGTAACGCCCGGCGAAATGCCAAAGTCCAGACCCAAGTCCGCTACGGCCTCTACCTGTTCGGCGCTGGTCAGGGTTCCTACCCCAACATCAATTTGAACATCCGATGCTTTTACTGCCTTGAGAGCCTCCATCGCGGTCTCATTACGCAAAGTGATTTCAATCGCCTTGATGCCGCCGGCGGAAAGAGCCCGGGCCAGCTCCACACACTGCTCTGGCGCAGGCGGAGTGACAACAGGAAGGACTTTGTAGCTTTTTAGTTTGGTAATTAGATCAGACATTTAACTTTCCGTGATTCATGGACAGTGGTTGGGGTTAACAGTCGCCGCGCCGAGTTCAGCAATACCAACAGCGGCACGAAAATTTTCAAACAGACCTCGGCCGATAGTTTGCATCTCCGGGGTATAACTTTCAGTCATGCGATTGTGAAGTTCCTCCTCGCTCACCAGAAGCTCTAAAGTTCCGGCATTGGCATCCAGATTGATCGTATCGCCATCGCGAACTTTGGAAATTATGCCACCCTTGAGGCCTTCTGGTGACACATGAATTGCGGCGGGCACTTTTCCGGACGCACCGGACATACGACCATCGGTTACTAGGGCCACCTTGAATCCACGATCCTGGCAAATACCCAGAAGTGGTGTGAGCTTGTGGAGCTCTGGCATGCCGTTGGCTGCAGGTCCCTGAAATCTAACCACAGCAATCATGTCGCGGAACAGCTCGCCACGATTAAATGCCTCGATAAACTCATTTTGAGACTCAAATACTGCGGCAGGCGCTTCGATTTTACGATGCTCTTCCTTAACGGCTGAGACCTTGATGATCGCTTTGCCGAGATTGCCGTTTAGCAGTGAAAGCCCACCATTGCTTGCAAATGCGTTGTCGACGCTGGTCAGCACACTGGTATCTGCGCTGGAAGTAACCCTGTTCTTCCACACCACTTCACCATTCTCCAGTTCGGGAGCATATTCATAGGCGGAAAGATCCGAGCCCATAATGTTGACAACGTCTTCATTCAGCAATTCTGCACGACGCAACTCGTGAACCAGGTAAGCCATCCCGCCAGCTTGCTGGAAATGGTTAACATCGGCCGAGCCATTTGGGTAAACCCGGGCCAGTAGTGGTACTGCCTGCGAAAGCCGATCAATATCTGACCAGTCCAGCATGATGCCAGCGCAGCGTGCGATCGCGACCAAATGCAGGCTGTGATTGGTGGAACCACCGGTTGCGAGCAAACCAACCAGGGCGTTAATAATTGATTTCTCGGTTACTACTTCATAGAGAGGACGATAGTTTCCGTTCGGTTCGGTTGAGCGAATAAGCTTTTCTACAGCCGCCTTGGTAAGAGCTGAACGAAGTTCGGTGCCCGGCTGCACGAAAGAGGCGCCAGCCAGTTGCACGCCCAGCATCTCCATCAACATTTGGTTAGAATTTGCCGTGCCGTAAAAGGTGCAAGTGCCGGCACTGTGGTAGCAAGCAGATTCGACTTCCAGCATTTGCCTTCGGTCAATTTTCCCTTCAGCAAATAATTGCCGTTGTTTGGCTTTCTCGTCATTGGACATCCCGGTTGGCATGGGGCCTGCAGGAACAAAAACGGCTGGCAAATGACCAAACTCCAGTGCACCCATCATCATGCCGGGGACAATTTTGTCGCAAACACCAAGAAACAGATTGCCGTCAAACATGTTGTGTGACAAACCAACTGCCGTGGACAAAGCCACCACATCCCGGCTGAACAGACTGAGCTCCATACCCTCATGCCCTTGGGTTACCCCGTCGCACATGGCCGGAACGCCACCAGCAACCTGGGCGGTGGAACCCAGTGCCAGCGTGGCTGTCTTGATTTGATCTGGATAATCTTTCAACGGTTGGTGCGCTGAAAGCATGTCGTTGTAGGCGGTGATAATCCCAAGATTGGTGCTGTTAAGACGATCACTGGCGATACTTGGTGCGTAGACTTGATCAGCTATTGTGGTTTTTTCCGAATCCGTATTGGCAGCAAACGCATGGGCCAGATTGCCACAGGAAAGCTTGCGCTTGGGCGGTGTGTGCTCCATGGAATAGCGCATACGATCAAGATATGTCTGGCGCGTGGCAGTACTGCGTTCAATGAGTTCGTTCGTAACTGCTTCGACGACCGGGTTCATGCTCAGGACTCCTGCTCTTTCGAGCTGTTCTTGTAGACAGAAAAGGGGGTTTCAGTCTGGGTGAGGAAAAAAGAGATGGGCCATTTTTTGGGTTCTGGCGCACTAAGAATCTGATCCAATAGCTGGGACTTTTCGTCGCCAGTGATGTGCAATACCATCCATTCAGTATCCAGCAGCCTTCGGGCTGTCTGTGTGATTCTAAGAGGGTCGACTGTTACCGGGTCAATGAGCATGGCACTGTTTGGATTGCCCATATCGAGTGCTTCATCGCGACCGCTCGCCTCTGGAAATATAGAGGCGGTGTGTCCGTCGTTACCCATGCCTAAAATCACACAATCATATTTGGGCAGGCTAGTCATTTGAGAACTTGCCTGGGCCACGGATTGTTCCAGTCCGACGGAATCTGTGTGCAAAGAGATAAAGTTGGCGTTGGCTGCCTTGTTTCGGATCAGGTTTTCATGGACGAGACGCGCATTGCTGAGGTCAGATTCTGCAGGTACACAGCGTTCGTCGGCCAAAGTGACTGTTACTTTGCTCCAGTCGATCGGCGCATGTGAGAGGTATTGAAAAAGGGGTTTTGGAGTTGACCCTCCAGAGACGACCAAAGTGGCATAGCCCTTGGCATTTATGGCGTCTCCCAGACGCTTGGCAATACGGTCGCCAAGCGTTTCTGCGAGTATTTGCGCATCATGTAGATTGACTGTTTCCATATATTCCAGGTCTGTTGGTTTAACGGCTGAGATCGATCCACTCGCGAGAGTCCCGCGCCATCATAACGACTGCCTGGGATGGACCCATGGTGCCAGAGGCATAGGGATATGCTTTGGATTTCGCTGTTTGCCAATTTTCGCGTATCTGGTCAATCCAGTCCCAGGAAGCAATGACTTCATCGGCACTGACGAATAGCGTCTGGTCGCCATTGAGTACTTCCAGTAATAATCGGGCATAGGCATCGAAGCTGTGTTGGGCAAATGAATCCGGGGCATCCAGACTTAGGGATACCTCTTCCATTGGCGTTTCACCCACACCTGGCCCCTTGTTGAGGAAATGCAGTTCAATTCCCTCATCCGGTTGCAAACGAATGCGTAACTGGTTGCCCGCCAGACCGATGGTTTGGCTGGGGAAAATATTATGTTTCGGGTTGCGGAACTGAATAATAATTTCGGCGCAGCGCGAGCTCATGCGTTTACCAGTGCGCAGATAAAAAGGCACGTTGGCCCAGCGCCAATTATCGATTTCCGCCTTGATGGCGACATAGGTTTCGACATTGGAATCTTTCTCTGGCCCAATTTCCTGCTGGTATCCCGGAACCAGTTCATCACCAATACTTCCCGCTGCATACTGGCCGCGAATGGTCTTGGCGTTAATATCAGCCAGCTCAATGGGCTTAAGCGATTTTAAGACCTTGAGCTTTTCACCACGGATCATGTCTGCAGACTTATTGGCCGGTGGCTCAAGTGCAACCAAACAAAGCAATTGCATCATGTGGTTTTGCACCATATCCCTGAGTGCGCCGGTTTCTTCATAGAACTCGTGGCGGTCTTCTACACCGACAGTCTCGGCAATCGTGATTTGTACATTTTCAATGTAAGAACCATTCCAGAGCGACCCAAAGAAAATATTGGCGAACCGCAGGGCGAGAAGGTTTTGTACCGATTCCTTACCCAGATAATGATCAATACGGTATACCTGTGTCTCAGCAAATATTTTTGCCAGGGAGTCGTGGATCTCACAGAAGGATGCTTTATCTGTCCCAAGAGGCTTCTCAACCACAACGCGAGTATCTGGAACCACCAGTCCGGCGGCGTCCATCGCATTACAGACAGACTCAAAAATACTCGGGGGAATAGCAAAATAGGCAGTGAGCTGGGTTTTTTCGAGGTCAATAGTTTTAGCGTACTCAGAAAGGGACTCAGCGCTACTTGCATCGCCCTGACGAAGATCAATCCGGTTGGCAAAACGCTGCCATTCTTCTTCGTAAAAGCGGCCAGAGGTTTCTAGTCGGCCTTTGATCAGCTTTAGTACCTCATCGCGCGACTTCGGCTTGCGCGCCATGCCGACAATGGTAAAGCCCTCGGACAGTTCACCTGCCTGTTCCAGAGAGAACAGAGCCGGGTATAGCTTGCGAATGGCCAGGTCACCATCTCCGCCAATAATGAGTAGTTCAGATGTTTTTGCCATAGTTAAAAACCCTTGCTGGCCATGTTCAGAGGGCTATCTGGCCAGACTTTTAAATTTGAACAGAGAAGCGATTGTCCAGTTCCCGGCACAATGCGCAGGGAAATAAAAGTAATATTATTACATAAGCAATATAAAAAAGGTATAAAGTTACATAAATAGGAGCTGTCAATAATGGGCTTAAACGTGGCCGTTACTCCGGATATTGAGAAAAACTCGGTAATTCTTCACCGCTACAAGACCAATTGACCTTGGAGTCACTAAATATATGGCATTGGGGTTTGAAGTCGATTTCATGATCCAGTGTTCCAGCGGGAACAACCACTCTCTGCATCTGTCGGGCTACTCTGGGAATAGGACCGCCGCAGTTTTTGCAAAACCGGCTGGCGAATCGCTCGGCATCGGGTACTTTAAAAACCCCAATTTCTTCCTTATCGCCAAATAACTCAAGTTCACCGGGCTGCACGATGATATTCGACGCATGTCCAGTGCCTGTCATTTTACGACAGCGACTGCAGTGGCAGTGATAAAAGCCCGAGACTTCACCAGTAACCTTATAGCTATGGTTGCCGCAAAGGCAGGATCCTTTAAGTTCAACTTGCATGGCTTACTCCAGAAGATATTTTCTATCTATATTGGAGGATGCGGGGTAGGCATTCAAATTTAATATTGTTGAATAGCTCGATTTAAAATTCACTTTGGTTATTCGGGATTAACTAAAAATACCAGTCACTAAGTCAAAAACTTCCTCAGCCCCAAAGTCATCTCGGCGTCGAGAGCCTGATTTAAAAGTAAGATTGGCCGGCTCTTTAGGGCGTAGATTGTATTTCGTTAATGGTGCTTTGGACTCATGGCCAGTGTCCATCCAGCGGAAGAATAGTTGGTTATTTTCGGGCTGCTCCCACCCAATAAACGAGCGTAGTTGCCGTTTGATTCCATCCCACATTGCCATAACTGCCACCATTTTCTTTGGGTGGCGGGATATTAGAAGTCGATAAAGCAATCCGCAGGGATGTCTAGACGATGATGTGATTACTCAATTGCGGTTTCAAGAGAGCGATCCAGAGACTGGAGCTCATTTACCCGGATGATGCTCTGTACTTCGCCAATATATACCGGCCCACGTTCCGAATAACGGGATAACCCTTGCGCCAGAGAGATGCCGGTAATTTCGCCGGCATCGCGCATTTTTGCTCTCAGTTCTCGCAAGTGGCGATAAGGAGGATGTGTGTTCAGGTTGTGGATATAAGCGGCGATAGAATCGTCGACATCGTCAAACGCTCGAACTTCGTGCGTTGCGCCTTCATTACGTCGGCTGGGTACCAGACCACAACCTTCGCTGTAACACCACTCGCCGAAAAAATTATTGGCGTCTCGTGAAAATCTGGACGTGCCCCACCCGGATTCCTTTGCAGCTTGAGCCAGGGCCAGTGAAGCAGGGATCATGTCGACTCGAAGCGCAAGCAACTCAAGTTTGTCCTCAGTGTCTAATTCAGCGTCAATTTCATATCTGACGGCCAACGAATCCAATTGCGACAGGTCACGCCCAGAAAGGTTGCCGCGTGTTTCGTAGGCCTGCTGCCATCGGACAACACGCTCACGATCTTTAAGTACCAAGTCATTGGCTTGACGAACGCTGGGCAGCATATAGTCAAAGAATGCTTGTTTTTTTTCGGTCACATTTGTGAAGGATGCGAAGTCCGGGCGTGGAATGCGCTCATAGGAATTTGTATCAAGACTTATTCGAACTGCCCATGAGAAAACAATTGCTGCAATCGCTGCAATGCCTATACACCAGGATAAAACCCATTGGAGATTATTCATAAAAATATGCCACAAACCTGAATTTATATTGCATACGGATGTCTTGCTCCCCTGGATCAGGTTACAGCAAGCGCAGCCTTACCCGAAGAGGGTTGTGGTCCGAGCTGTCTACTTTAATCGTCTCTGCAAATTGGGTTTCCATGCCGCGTATGTAAATATGATCCAGTGCTTTGCCAAACACTTTACTTCGGTAATCCGGTTCAAAGGTCACCGGTGTCAAGCCGTGTCTGGTCATAAAGTCATCCACAAGATTAAGGCGTCTTTTGCTCCAGGTGTTCAGGTCGCCGGCAAAAATAACGGGTCCCGAATGCGCTTCCAGGTATTCGTCCAGAGCGGTGAGCTGTTTATGATATGACTTGGTCCCAAAAGCAAAGTTCACGGCATGAAGGTTGATGACGAGTAAATTTTCATCGCGCTCATGCAAATTGTATTGGGAGATGCTGGTTGCTTTTGGCCTACGCAGCCAAGGTTCGCTGATACTGAGATCACAGGTAACCGTGGGGCTGCTCTCGCTAACGGTCATCACACCCGTTTGCATTTCGCCTCTGCGATATCCCGGGGCAAACTCCCTGTGAGTATCCGCCGGGATTGATGCAGAATAATCTGCCTCAAGAACAGCTTCCTGAATAAAAACCAAGTTCGCGCTGTCCGTGAGAGAGGCCAGGTCACTTTGCCAGTCCAAATTGCTGGTTTTCTGGATATTCCAACTAATGATTTCCAGCTCGTTCCCTAATGCTGAAGCCTGAACCTGGTTCCCCATAGGCTCAATGCTTTCGCAGCTCTCAGAGTCCGCAATGTCATTTGACCGGGCTTCAATCCCGGCAAAAGAAACTCCTGCCAAAATGGCCAGGGAGATTTTCTTGATCTGAAAGCGCGCGGATGCCGGATAGTTCATGTTATTTGACGGGCTCGAACAGAATGCCTATTTTAATTCCAAATATTTGTGCTCAACATCTTTTATATGTGGGCACTTTAATAGAATTCAAAAAAATGTAGTTTTATTACAATACGTGCATTTAATTGCAAGAAAATTTTATAATTGCGGGCTGTTTGGAAATCTACCGATTCTTTTACCCAAAATATGCCTGAAAAAAATGTTCTCATAGCCGATATTGGTGGAACCAATGCCCGACTGGCGCTAGCCACTGAAACAGAAGGTCAATTCAGCCAGTTGAGAACGCTTGCCTGTGCCGACTATGAGACCTCCTATGATGCAATCAAAATGTATTTGTGGGAGATCGGCGTTGAACGCCTGGATGGAGTTTGCCTCGCAGTTGCGGGTGCAGTGGTCAACCAAAAAGTAAAATTAACCAACAATCACTGGCACCTGGACGGCGCTGATTTGCAGCGGCAGTTGGGTTTCGACAAGGTCCACATCCTTAATGATTTCGAGGCCATCGCCTATTCACTGCCAACGCTTGCTGAGGATGATCTTCTCAGTGTCGGGGCAAGCCACGAACTTCCTCGGGGCAAAAACAGCACGCTGGGTGTTCTTGGACCTGGAAGCGGGTTGGGTGTGGCAGGACTGGTCGTTCGTCATGCGGAACGTTTTCCGTTGATGGGTGAG
>Ga0181606_10005083_pt1 | contig 10892 bp, 8 predicted proteins | sample 041ome_10_FD_132994 | JGI IMG/M metagenome (GOLD analysis project Ga0181606, IMG submission 132994) | Coastal salt marsh microbial communities from the Groves Creek Marsh, Skidaway Island, Georgia - 041412US metaG (megahit assembly) | ecosystem: Environmental > Aquatic > Marine > Intertidal zone...
GAACCCCCCGCGTTTGCGTGCGCGCGTGATTTCGTGCGGTGTCGCGCGGCGCACGAAGCAAGAGGAGTGGACAGTACAGTCAAAGACATTCATTCATTCGAGGCGTCATGGCGTCGGCGATGGTTGACGAAATTCGCGCGGACGCGCTGGATGGGAAGAATGGCGAGTACGATCTCGCTGGGTTTACGCGGGAGTGGACGGAGGCGCTCGTGCGCGGGGCGTTTGCGGAGGCGATGCCGGCGAAACGTGGGTTTTACGCGCACGCAAAGTTTGTCGTCGGCGGCGGGAAGAAGACGCGCGCCAAGTACGACGATGAGTTGTTAAAGTATTTAACGTCTGCGTTGCGCGATGTTGGGTTTGAGGATGATCGAGGTGCGAGTGCGTGTGATGCGTGTCAGGGGACGTATAAGTATCAACACGATACGGATAAGGATTTGAAGTACGTGCACGCGTTTCCGCGCGTGTCGCACGTCGAGGAGGGCTCGGAGGAGGGCGAGGGCGGGACGATGACGACGAATGCGTCGCCCGAGTATCGCGCGTGTACGTGTGATTTAGAAGAGTTTGAACAGCTCGTGCAAATGTACACGCCGAGTTTTTCGCAAAAGCGGGCGTTGTTGCGACGGATGAAGATTATGGAGCATGCGTTGCGCGCGCTCGAAGAAAAAGTCATCGCCATGGAGACGTTGGACGCGCGAGAGCAGGCGATGTACGATTCCATGATTGAAGTCGCGTCAAAGATTGAGTTCCTGCAATCTGCGTTGGATGACATGATCAAAAAGGGTCGTCTCACCAAGGGTGAGCAGGATGAAATCGTCGAGGACTTGTCGCTCAAGCTCCAGGACATCGACTTGATGGTCAACGAGGCGAACGAAGAGGGCAAGACGAAAAAGATTGAAGCGTTGCTCGCAAAGAAGGATCTTGCGCAAAAGAAGATTGATTCAGTGACAGGTAAACCGCCAATTGTGTACACCGTGCCGCACGAGCGTGAACTCGCGGATTTGAAGAAGGAGCTCAACTCGTTGAAAAAGTTGCAGAGTCAAGCCAAGGGCAAGTTGATGTCGGGCGCTGACGCGGCCAAGTGCGCAAAGATTCCCGCACTCGAAGAACGCATCGCGAATTTAGAAGGTTCGGATGATAAGGGCTGGTACGAGGATGAATGTCGCGATTTGTTGTTCCCTCCCAAGGCTGCGCCCGTAGCCAAAGCGAAGACGGTGAGCGCGTCAGGCGGGAGCAAGAATGCGGGGTGGTTGACCAAGGCAAAGACAGGTGGTGCCCGACCGAGCGTGGGGAAATCGGGCGCGGGGGCGGCTGGCAACCCATTCGCCATGCTCGGGGACGAGTAGTTAGTGTAGCAGAACAGCGTGTGATTATTACATTGCACATCGTCCAAACGAACAGACGTGCGCTTTTATTTTACTTGATATTATTTCCGCGGCGGCGGTCGAAACGGTAACGGTTCGACGCCCCACACTTTCGTAGCGTACTCCTTAATGGTTCGATCTGAAGAAAATGTCCACATTGAACACGCGGAATCGATACATTTCGCCGTCCACGCCTCTTCGTCGCGATACGCGGCATCAGCAGCGTCAATTGCGGCGAGATACGACGGAAAATCTTGCGCGTTCAAGTACACATCCTTCTTCGGATCGATGGCGTCGACGAGCATGGTAAACGCGCCGTCGTCGGGTTTTCCAAATATACCTGCTCGAATCATACCCATTGCGCGCTGCAAGCGTGGATCGACGTTCGGAGGCGTGTGCGCCATAGACCGACGAATCGCCACAACTTGGTCAGCTGAAGCGCCGAATGAGAACATGTTGTGCTCACCGATGGCTTTAGCAATTTCGATGTTGGCGCCATCTTTAGTGCCTACGATTAAGCCGCCATTCATGACAAACTTCATGTTTCCGGTACCGCTCGCCTCCATACCCGCGGTGGAGATGTGTTGCGATACGTCGCTAGCCGGAATCAGCAATTCGGCTATGGATACGTTGTAGTTTGGCACGAAGATGACTTGCAGTAGGTTCTTGCACGCGGCGTCTGAGTTCACGACTTCGGCAACGGCACACGTGAGTCGAATGATATTCTTCGCCACGACGTAGCCGGGTGCGGCTTTCCCAGCAAGAATGTGCAATCGCGGCACCATGTTCTTGCGTTGCTCTGGTGTCGCCGTCGTGATTTCCGCATAACGGTGAATAATCCCAAGGACATTAAGGAGTTGACGCTTGTACTCGTGAATACGCTTAATTTGCATGTCGAAGAGTGCATCGACGTTGACGGCGATGTTCATCGTTCGGAGTAACCATTCAGCAAGGGCGCGTTTGTTGCACGCCTTGGCCGCGCGCCATCGCTGACGGAACTGCGCGTCTTGGGACATGGACTTGATGGGTTCGAGACGTTTGAGGTCGTTCACCCAGCCTGGGCCTACCATTCCGGTGTAAATGCTTGACAACGCGGGATTCGCTTGCAATAACCAGCGACGCGGCGTGACGCCGTTGGTGACGTTGATGAACTTCTCTGGCCACATCAACAGGAAATCTGGGAACAGCTGCGACTTGAGGAGTTTGGTGTGGATCATGGCCACGCCATTGACGGTGTGCGAACCAATGACGGCTAAATTCGCCATGCGCACCATTTTCGGCGATGACTCTTCGATGATACTCATCGAGGCAAGACGTGCATTGTCGTGCGGCCACATTTCACGCACTTGCGCCAAAAAACGATGGTTGATTTCGAAAATGATTTGCATGTGTCTCGGCAGGAGCTCGGCAATCATGGGGACGGACCACTTCTCTAATGCCTCAGGTAATATCGTATGGTTCGTGTATGCGAAGACTTTTTGCGTGATTTCCCACGCAGCGTCCCAAGATAACCATTCGCCGTCGATGAGCAACCGCATGAGTTCAGGAATCGCAATAGCTGGATGCGTATCGTTCAACTGTATCGCAACTTTATCCGGCATGTCTTTCATTCGCGTTCCATTGCGACCGATGCTCTTTTTGAATCTTCGCAAGATGTCTTGCAATGTCGCGCTCACGAAGAAGAACTGCTGCTTCAAACGCAAACGCTTACCTTCCTCCGTGTCGTCATTCGGATACAACACAGATGTGATGCTCTCGCAGCGTTCCTTGGCTTCGACGGCGCCATAATAGTTGCCCGCATTAAAAGACGCCAGATCGAACTCGTGCGACGGCTTACTCGCCCATAAACGCATATTGTTTGTGTTGTACGTGCCGTAGCCTGGGATTGGTGTGTCGTACGCTTGCGCCATGACCACTTCGCCGCCTTCCCAAGCAAAGTGCGTATTACCATTGGGGTCTTGGAATTCACGCACGGTGCCGAACAGGCGCACGGGGTACTGCACATCTAATCGTTCTACTTCCCACGGATTGCCGTCCGTCAGCCAATAGTCGGGGAACTCCACTTGCTTGCCGTCGATGATCGACTGCTCAAACATACCGTACTTGTAGCGAATGCCGTATCCCCAAGCCGGATAGTTTTGAGTCGCGAGCGTGTCTAAGAAACATGATGCTAGACGCCCTAAACCTCCGTTACCGAGTGCGGGTTCTTTCTCTTGCGACATAATGTCCTCTAAATCGTACCCGACTTGCCGCAACGCTTCGGCGTACGCCCCCCGTAAGCCTAAATTTGACACCGCATTCCCTAACGATCGGCCGATTAAAAACTCGAGTGATACATAGTACACCTTTTTCGCGCCCATTTTCGCCGAGAACTGTTGCGTGTCCGTCCAACGCTCGATTAAACGATCGCGCACTGAGTGCGCCGTGGCTTGATAAAAACAACTCTCATCGAATTTGTACCTCCGTCTCGCCAACGTGTACTCCACGTGCCGCACCAAAGACCGCTGTAAACTACCGACATCATTCGGTAGATACGTACTCGACAGCTTCCACAATAGCTCCTTATGCGCCAAATGCCCACTACCCATCTCAGCGTCGTCCACGTACTCGCGTTGTCGCTCCAATACGGCGCCTCCAAAAAACTTGTCCTCCCCGCGCTCGCCTCGCGGACTCTCAGCCCGTTCACTATCGACGCTAAACGAATCAATCGCCCCGAGCGAATCCTTACGAATATGTCGTATAAACCTCCCAGCGCTCGGTGGGCGGCTGTGGTCGATCGGAGGCTTGCTCGCCAAAGCGTATTCGCTGTACGCGACGCCGCTTCGGCTCAACGGCGACGTCTCGTACGCGTCGACCGCGCCCTCGTCCTCTCGCGCCCGCATGCTCGCATCGAGCCACGCTTCGACGACACCTCCTGGTGATGCATGTACAGACGTGTGCGCGACGCCCGCTGTGGTCGACGACGCGTGCAGCGCGGCGTCACGCCGCGAATGCGTTTCGCTCGCGCGAGGTTGCCGCGACGCCAAGTGCAAACCACGCAACAACCCACCTGATTCCTCGACTTCTGGCGCGTGATACCGTTCGCCAGCGTTCACAAACAATGCTCGTCGCGCGTTAGGAGCATTCGCGTCATCCGTACGCGACGGCGACGACGGCACGTTGGCATCGAAACGGGCGCTCCAGACGGATGCTGGATTGGAGTTCTCCTCACCCCTCGATACTGCGCCGTCGGCGTTCGTCAGCAACCCGGCGCGCGTTTTTGACCACGGCGATCGTGCGCTGTCGTCGTCATCGCGCGCGTTCGCGCCCGAGTCCATGCCTGAGCGATGCCGCGCGCGCGAAAGAATGACGATGGTTTCATCGATCACAACGCTGATGCGCGCCATTCGTTGGCGCGCCGTGCGATGCCGCTAGACGTCGAGTTCATCGCGGTCGTGTCCGCGATGAACGCGCCGATGTACTTCAAAGTGTTCGCGCGCGCGAATGGGATGAATATTGATAGCGACAGGTGCGTGCGCGGACATTGATTACGCGCGCGACGAGCGTGGCAACTGTAGCTCAATATTGAATATTGTCGCGTGTTTTCTTCGCGCGCGCAGGGCCATGGCGCGCGCTCACGCGGCTTTAGATGCCGTTGATGCGCGTATGCGTGATGCGGCGTTGCAATCGTCGTCGTCGAGCAGGGATGAGTCGTATTTGGGTGAAGTGTTTCGCGCGCACGACGGAGCGGCGTACGGGTACGCGACGGGGACGCGCGCGCGTTTCGTTCTTGGCGTGAGTGATGAAGGCTCGCGTGCGATGGATGAACGCGAAATGCGTCGAATTTTCGATGCGCTCGCTGAGGCGTACTCGGAGGCGGTGTGTGATGTGTTTAGCGAGCGTTGTGGGCGTCTCGAAGGCGAACGTTGGCGTCGGCGCGTAGACGCACTCTTGAGTTAAGTGTACAGAGCGAATGTGTGTATTAATAATAGCGTTACCTAGTTGCATAGATACCCTCACGTGTGTTCGCCTTATTCTTGCTTCTTGAGCAAAGGGAACGCGATGACATCTCGAATGGATGGCGAGTTTGTGAGTAACATGACGAGGCGGTCGACGCCGAGACCCATACCGGCGGTGGGTGGCATCCCGTATTCGAGCGCGGTGACGAAATCTTCATCCATGGCAACTTCGTAGGACTCGTCTTCGAGCTCTTTAAGCTCGTCTTTGCCGATGGCGGCTGCGGCTTCGCGTTGCGCTTCCAACGTTTTTGCGTGTGAGACGATTTGCTTTTCGAGACGTTGGCGCTGGTCGATGGGATCTGTCAACTCACTGAACGAGTTGGCCAACTCTCGACCGACGACAAACAATTCGAAACGTTCGGTCACGCCCGGTTTGCTGCGATGCGGTTTGGCTAACGGAGAAATCTCCACCGGATGGTCGAGCACGAATGTCGGCTGAATCAAACCACTTTCGCACGTCGCTTCAAACATTTCATTCAACACATACCCTACGCTTTGCGCCGCCTTCACGCCCTTGATACCCTCGCCCGCTTTCTTGGAGTGTGCTTTGAGTGCCGGAATGGCCGCAGCCTTGGCGCCTTCTAAATCATCCCCGAATGCCATGACATCGACGCCCGTCGCTTCCTTGACCAAGTCGTTCATCGGCGCTCGACGCCACGGGCGTTGACTCAAGTCAATAGTCAAATCACCGTACGGAATAGTCAACGTCCCGCATGCCTTCATCGCACACTGACAGATCATCTCCTCTGTGAGCTCTAACATGTCTGTCACATCAGCGTACGCCTGGTAAACTTCCACCGACGTAAACTCGGGATTGTGACGCGTACTCAAGCCTTCGTTGCGGAACACGCGCCCGAGTTCGTACACGCGTTCAAAACCACCCACGACGAGACGCTTCAAGTGTAACTCCGTTGCGATGCGAAGCGTGAGTTGCATGCCGAGCGCGTTGTGAAAGGTGTTAAATGGCTTGGCGTCTGCACCTCCCGCTTGGTCGTGCAACACGGGCGTTTCCATTTCCAAAAAGTCCTTGTCGTCCAGCATCCGACGAATAGTAGAGATGATGTTCGAGCGCGCCTTGAAAGTATTTCGCACATCCGGAGATACGATCAAATCCACATATCGCTGTCGGTAGCGCTTCTCGACGTCTGTCAACCCGTGCCATTTGTCCGGCAAAGGTAACAACGCCTTGGTTAACATTTGCACAGACGTCGGGACGATGGATAATTCTCCCTTTTCGCTTCTCTTAACGCTCCCCTTGACGCCGATAATGTCGCCCACATCAATTAAATCTGAAATCATGTTAAACGTTCCGGGTGAGGTTTCATCCAAGCGATTCTTGTCGCAGAACAACTGCACGCTCCCTCGTTCGTCGGTCACCGTCAAAAAAGCCAACTTCCCGAACGACCGTTTCGCCATCACGCGCCCGCAAATCGCCTCATGCGAGCCTTCGAGCTCGACGCCATTCTCCAAATCAACGTGTTCGCGTTGAAGCTCCTCTGTGTACTTGGTACGATCGAAGCGGTAGTCGAACCCGCGTTGCCCGAGCGCACCCAACGCGTCCAATTTCCCAATTCTCAACGCCTTCACTTCCTCAGGACTCGAGGTAATCGCCGGCGCCCCGCCCTTCTTTTGGTTTTGTCCTTTCCCCTTGCCTTGCTTTTTCTGTTTACCGTCATCGGACTCGCCTGCGGCGCGCGTGATGAACGTTTTACTCTCCCGTCTGTGGTGTCCCGCAATAAAGTGCGCGCGAGACGCGCAGCTCCCACGTGTCGTCGCGCGGAGGCGTCCGAGACACGCGCGCGCGTGTTGGGACGCGATCGTGAGTGTGTGACGCGCGTGTGCGACGGGAACGGCGGAGATCATATTTCGCGAGCGCGGCGGTATGGCGCTGTAAGCTTGAAAAAACCTGAGCTGATGGGGTTCGGCGGAGCGCGTGACGGCTTGAATTTAAACGGACGAGCCAAATTCTAAAACTAAGTGCTAGACTAATCTACGCGACGAACAGAGCCTTTATGTTTAATGTACGTGGCGTGCGCCCAGACGATGCGATCGGAGACCATGACGCGGAGCGCCGCGAGCGGCGCGAGCGCGTACGCCAATACGAAAGCCACTGACATTTTAAGCCATGATATTCGCGCAATGGCGCGCGAGGCCACGCCGGCGTCGCCGTCGGCGTCACATACACGACCGAGAGTGACGTACATCGCGCGTGCGGCGGTCATGGCAAGGATGAAGCACAAGAAGACGACCACAGACGAGACATCGACGGCGTCTTCGGATGCGACGGCTCCGTACGCGACGTGACGCGCGGCGTAAACCACGAGCTCGTGCACTGCCGACATGAATCCGACGGTGAACGCGATTGACAAAAGCACGAGCGCGGCGAGCATAAAGTGATTCACCATGCGATTGTGCGCGTCTGCGTACGTATCCATGACGAAGACTTGACGATGGATGTAATTCCACCACGCGCCGAACGTTTCGGCGTCGGGCATGTAGCTCGGAAACACCGCATTCGAGGGACATAACACGCGCATGCCTTCACGATCTGCTATGGATGCTAAAATCAAATCGTCGCTGTACCCACCTTTGGCGTAGGCGCTCACGCATCCGTAGGCGTCGCGACGTAAATCGTCGGCGCGCAACATCGCGCAACCGCCCCATACATTCTTCGTCCAACGCCCTTGACTAAACGCAATAATCAGCACCAAGTGGTACGTAGCATACATATATGTCGCAATGTTTGCCGTCGCTAACATCATCTTCGCGTCTCTGCCGTACGGGACGTCGAATGGATACCCGGTGGCGAGAAACGAGTCGTCGTCTTCAGCCAACGCGCGCGCTAAACATTCAATCGTCCCCGGTCACGTCTCCACGTCGTCATCCAAAAACAACACATACTCGCTCCCGTCATGCATCGCCCGAACACCCGCGAGCATGTTATGAATCTTTTGCGAACTCGTCGTCGCACGACCAGCCTCGACGACGCGCCCGCTTCGCGAAAACCGCGTCGACGCCTCGTCTCCTCCTAATTCCTCCTCAATCACCGCCTCCACCGCCGCTCGCGCGTCATCACTCGCGCTCTCCACGACAAAAATAAACTCAACATCCCCCGCGTGCGTCGTTCGCAACTGTGTACGCCAATTACCCATCGCCGCCGGCGTCGCTCGACGCGTCGGCAATATAACCGTCACGCGCCCTGCGTCCCGACTCCACCCATCACTCGCCCGTCTCCTCGACGCACCGCGCACGAACGCGCGTCGTCGACATCGCGCCCACGTCCACGCACACGCCAACGCGATTTCTATGCACGCACACGCCCACCGCGCGCGCTCGAACGTCCACGAACGCGTCGGCAACTTCATACGCATCGGCAGCACATCGACGCGGACGTCCATCAGAAGCCGATACAATACGACGACGACGACGACGACGACGACGACGCGCGGCGCACCCACGCCACCGCCACCGCCACCACCACCGCCGACGACACCGACGCGCCGCGGTCTCGCGCGACCGACGTCGCCCAGCCACCAGCCACCACAGACCATCGAGGTGCATGGCTAGAAAACCCTAAAACCTAATCGCTACCGATTTTTAGGGCTTTTGTACACCCACCCACGGTCACGGTCCCCCCCGACATCATCATCATCATCATCATCATCATCATCATCATCAATCGTCGTCGTCGTCGTCACGTCCGCACGCGAACGCCATGGCGCTCGTCACCCTCAACGTCTACGACATCAAACACCCATCCAACCCATCGGTGACCACCGCCGTGGAATCCCTCAATTCCTTCACCCGACACGCGCTCCACGTCGGCGGCATCTTCCACGGCGCCGTGGAAGTGTTCGGCGACGAGTACTCGTTCGGGTACTGCGACCACGGCAGCGGGGTGTACCGATGCGAACCGAAACGAAACAGCGCGTATTCGTACAGAGAGAGCGTGGCGCTCGGGGTGACGAGCCTGTCGCCGACGCGCGTGGCGGCGGCGGTGGCGACGTTGCGCGCGGCGTGGTCGGGGCAGTCGTACGACGTGCTCGGGAGGAATTGTAATCACTTTTGCGAGGCGTTCACCGAGGCGTTGGGGTGCGAAGGACCACCTGGGTGGTTGAATGCGTTTGCGAATGGGGCGAATAAGACGCGCATGGGGGTGGAGCACGTGAGGAGTGCGACGGAGCACGCGTTTGAAGAGGCGGGACGGGCGGTGTCGAGCGCGTTTCGGTGGGTCGCGAGCGCGGCGTCGTTTGGGTCGGGCGTGGATGATGACGTGCGCGAGAGTGCGAGCGAGCACGCGCGAGGGGCGAGTGATGCGAGTGAGTATGAGAGTGTGAAGGGTTCAGAGACGAATGGTGATGAGGAGGAGGAGGAGGATAGGGATGGAGGCGAAGGCGCGTGAGCCGAGCCGAGTCTCGTCGTCGGGACGTCCGCGTTCGAATTCGTAAGTTGTAGCCAGCGATCGCGAAACTAGTGGTGTTGTGTAATATAGCGTGAACACGTGTATGTATGTCGTAGACGCGTGGCCACGGTCGCGCACGGGCGCGCGGCGGCGGCGATGGCTGTCGTACGCGCGCGGCGTTTGGACGCGTTATCTGCCCGCCGCTCGCCTCACTTTCTCTCGCGCGTCGTCGTCGTCGTCGTCGTCGAGCGCACGTGACGCACCATGCACGCACGCGCAGTGACATGCGCGCCGTTCATCGCGCGCGGTTGGCCGTCACACCTCTCGCGCGCGCGATCGTCGCCGCGGAGAAGAGCCGCGCGCATAGAGTCTCGCGCACAAGATGCCGAGAACGACGCTGAAACCAATCCAAACGACGACGCGAACGACGACATCACCAACGCCTCGAGCGCGCTCGGCGATGTGATCTCCTCGCCACTGTTCTACGTCACGTTCGGCGTCGCGGGTGGGGTTATTCTGGTGCAAAAGCTCGGGGAGAATGCCGCGTTCGCGTTGAGCGCGTTTCCAATCGTCGGCTTGACGTTGATTTCAAAGACGGATTTCGGCGCAAAGTTACAGCAAAACATTGAAGATAAGCGTCCGGCGTTAGAGGCGGATAAAGCTCGTAAAGAGATCGAGCGCGCGGCGGCGCGGGCGAAGAGCAAGTTTTACGGCGAGGACAGAGTGAAATTTTTAGGCGACGTCGATTTCGACTACCCAGCGTATTTAGACGGTTCTTTGTGTGGCGATGTCGGTTTCGATCCCTTAGGATTTAGTAAGGATCCGAAGGATTTAGCAAAATACCGCGAATTCGAGCTGCTTCACGGACGATGGGCGATGCTGGGTGTCGTCGGCGCGGCGTTGCCAGAGTTTTTGCAAACGCTCGGCGTAGTTGATTTGGGCGAGCCGATCTGGTGGAAAGTCGCCGCCTGGTACATGCGTTCCGATATCGAGCTCAACTATTTGGGCATGAGTGGATTTCACATTGCTGGTGGGTCTGGTATCGCCATCATCGCCGTGTGCCAGCTCGTACTGATGGGCGGTCCAGAGTACGCGCGGAAGGTTGGCATCGAGTCTCTCGTCCCGGTGGGC
>Ga0181606_10005095_pt1 | contig 10879 bp, 8 predicted proteins | sample 041ome_10_FD_132994 | JGI IMG/M metagenome (GOLD analysis project Ga0181606, IMG submission 132994) | Coastal salt marsh microbial communities from the Groves Creek Marsh, Skidaway Island, Georgia - 041412US metaG (megahit assembly) | ecosystem: Environmental > Aquatic > Marine > Intertidal zone...
CATCCAGCGTCAGCGCATTGCCCAGAATCGCGCGCTGAAATTCACAGCCGTCTGCAATACCTGCAACCGGTGTGCCTTCAGGAACGCCCGCTGCCTGCAAATGCGCCTCCGTTAAGGTCGCCGCTGAAATCGTGAGAATGCCGACGCGGCGGCCCGGCGGCAGCACAGCTTGGATCGCGGCTGCCTGCATTAACGCTGAGGTTGCGACGGGCACGCCGAGCGCTGTTGATAGTTCAGCCTGGAATTTGGCTAGAAAGCCGCAATTCGTCGTGATGATCCGGCAGCCTTCAGCAACCAGTTCGCGCCCTGCCTCGATGAACGCATCTAACGTGCCTTCTGCGCCTTGCAAAACGACCACTTCAGGCGAGGCACCGCGTACGATTTTGTAGCGGACTGGGAAAGGCCACGTCCGAGCATTGCCCATGTCGCCCAAAATGCGCGGGAATTGAGCGTCCAGCATAAGAATGCCAAGATCAATGCCGTAGATCGGTTGCCCGCCTGTCGCGATCATGCTGGTTTACCTGTCTTTGCGGCTTGAATGGTTTGCCAGACGCGTTCGGGCGTCGTCGGCATTTCAACGTGCTTCACGCCGTAATCCGAAAGCGCATCCACAATGGCGTTGACGACCAAACCAAGTGCCGGTGTCGTGCCGCCTTCGCCGCCCGGCCGCACACCATGGGGATGGGATGTGGATGGGACTTCAGAGATAATCGTGTGCATTGGCGGAACGGTATCGGCGCGGGGCATGGCATAGTCCATGAATGATCCAGACAGCAATTGCGCACTTTCCGGCTCGTAATGAATGCTTTCCAGCAGCGCCTGTCCAAGGCCTTGGGCAATGGCACCATGGGCTTGGCCATGCAGGATCAATGGATTGATCGCGCGCCCAACATCGTCAACGCCAGTCCAGGACAAAATAGCTGCGTGGCCGGTTTCCGGGTCAACTTCGACTTCGCAGACATGGGTGCCATATGGAAACCCGCCATCTCGGTTCGTGATGTCGCCAATGCCTTCGAAATGGCCGGAAAGTGCGGAGGGCAGGCTGTTCAGCGTGGCTGCCGCCTCCGCCGCTTCAAATAACGTCACCGCAGCACCATTGGGTCCTCTAAATACGCCTGATGCATAGGCGACATCTTCAACAGGTGCCTGCATCAAATGCGCTGCAATCTCGCTCCCTTTGGCGAGTAGGTCCTTAATTGCATGATCGATGGCGATGCTGACCAGCCGCATAGATCTACCAGAATGCGACCCGCCGCCAACAGAAACGCGGTTCGTATCATTATCGATATAGCGGATGATGTCGAACGGCACGTCCAGCCACTCACTTAGAACTTGTGCGTAACTGGTCTCATGTCCTTGGCCGCTACTCATGGTGCCGGCGACCAATTCAATCGTGCCGTCGATGCAGATACGGATTTCGGCGCGCTCACGCGGGATGCCGCTGGTCACTTCAATGTAGTTTGCGACAGCTATGCCTCGGCAAAGGCCGCGCTTGGCGCTTTCTGCTTTGCGGGCGCTGAACCTGGCCCAATCAGCAGCCTCGAGCGCTTGATCCATCGCATCCGTATAGTCACCGCTGTCATAGGTGACGCCGACTGCGGTGGTGAACGGCATGGCGTCTGCCGCTATCAGATTACGACGGCGCAGCTCCGCACGATCAAAGCCACATTGGTTTGCTGCCAAATCGATCAGCCGCTCAATCACGTAAATCGCCTCAGGTCGCCCGGCGCTTCGATAAACGGCGGTTGGTGCGGTATTGGTGAATACGGCGTGGCCGTCGAAATGGAGTGCCGGAATGTCGTAGACGCTTTGCATCAGCGATAGCCCTTTGCGCAACGGCCAATAGTACGCGAGGTATGCGCCGAGGTTCGACGTATTCACGCCCCGCAGGCCTAAGAACTTGCCTTCTGCGTCCAACGCTAATTCCGCTGTAACGGCTAGGTCGCGGCCCTGATAGTCGCTGAGGAAGCACTCGCTTCGGCTGGCGATCCACTTGACCGGGCGGCCCACGCGTTTTGCGGCCCATGGAATGAGCAACGCTTCTGGGAAGAAGGCATTTCGGGTGCCAAAGTTCCCGCCCATATCGCCGAAGACAGCGCGGGCATTTTCCAACGGTACGCCGAGCATATGGGCCATGCGCTCCCGTGTTTGAACAGCGCCACGCCCGGACCCGGTTCGAACGGTGTAAAAATCCCGCCCCGCATCATACTCGCCGACCACCGCACGCGGCTCCATAGGGGCGCCGGTGATACGGTTGACCCAGGTGTCGAACTTGACGACATGTGGAGCGTTCTTAAAGGCTGCATCTGTGGCCGCTTTGTCTCCCACCTCGCAGGTGAGGGAGAGGTTGCCAGCACAGGCATCCCAAACTTGCGGCGCATCCGGTTTCCGGGCCGCCCGGGCGTCTGTGACTGCGGGGAGCGGCGTGTAGTCGACGCTAACCAATTCCGCTGCATCCATTGCAAGCGTTTGTGTTTCAGCAATGACAATCGCGACTGGCTCACCGACAAAGCGAACGCGGTGGTGCGGTAAGGCGTGATGCTCGGGGGAGTAGGTCTCGAACCCGTCTGGGAGCCGTAATACGGCATCTGGTCCGCCAGCATATTCGGCATTGTGTGGGATTGGTTTCAGTCCGTCTTCGGTCGCGTCAGCGCCCGTCAAAACAGCATATACGCCTTCGAGTGCCAGGGCATCCGCCGCGTCTATGCCGTTGATGTCCGCATGGGCATAGGGGGAGCGCACGATGGCGGCGTGTGTCATGCCGTCTGGGAATACATCTGCTGTATACAGTCCGCGTCCAGTTGTCAGCCGTGCGTCTTCGGTCCGTTGGACCGGGGCGCCAATGCCTGTGGCCCGTTTTGCGCTCGTCATGCGGCAGATTCCATCTTTATTCCACGTATGAGGTCCGCCCCTTTTTCCGCAATTGCGATTGTGGAGGCGAAGGTGTTGGCAGAGGGGAGCATGGGCATGATTGAAGCGTCAATCACCCGCAATCCTTCAGCACCGATAACCCGCAATTCATCGTCAACGACAGACCGGGCATCATCCTTGCGCCCCATGCGGCAGGTTCCAACCAAGTGATAGCCCGTATTGCCGCGTCGCTTGGCGAAATCAAGCAGTTCGTCATCGCTATCGATATTCATACCGGGCAAGGTTTCGCTGTGGAAATACCCAGCAAGCTCCGGCGTCCCTAGCAATTTTCTGGATAAACGCAGGCCCGCAAGCGTGATGCGCTGGTCTTCTTCTGCTGCCAGAAAGTTCGGTTGCACGGCGGGCGCTTCCGCCGGATTGGTTGACCGGGCGCGGACATAGCCGGTGCTAACCGGGCGGGGCTGTGCCGCGCCGCAGGTCATGCCCGGATAGTCGTCTAGAACATACACTTTGCCATCCTGATAACTGCCTGGCGTGAATAGAATTCTAAGGTCGCTTTCTTCCAGGCTCGGATGCGATTTTCCGTGGACAAATGCGATGGTCGGGCAGAGCGCCAGCACGCTTGGCCGTTTCAGCATCCACTTCGCGATCTCTATGGGTAGGCGCGGCCAGCGGGCGTATTCATTGATAGTCTTGACGTCCTTAGCCCGCGCCGTCATGCGGACGGAATAGTGATCCCGCAGGTTCTCACCCACACCTTCAAGTACAATCTTCACGGGCGCGCCAATGTCCCGCAACAGTGCGGCCGGGCCAATGCCAGATATCTGTAGCAGTTTGGCGGAATTGACTGTTCCGGCGCTCAGAATGACTTCGCGCCGCGCCCTAACAGTGCGGCCCGTCCCGCTGCCGTCACGATATTGAATGCCAGTGGCGCGCCGCCCATCCATCTCAATTGCTGTTGCTTGGGCGCGTGTGCGGAGTTCAACGTTCTGGCGGTGGAGTGCCGGTTTTAAGAACGCGTCGGCAGCACTAACCCGTTTGCCGTTGTGGATGTAGCGTTGGAAATAGCCCGCACCGTATTGTGTTCCGGCGTTGTAGTCAGCGATGCGGGGAATGCCTAAGCCTTCAGCGCCCTTCAGAAAAGCCTCGGCGACCGGATTGAACCAGTCGATATCAGTGATGGGTAGTTCGCCCGTACGCCCTCGAAATGCGTCATTGCCATCACCAATGCGCCGTTCAGAACGTTTGAAATAGGGCAGTAGGTCATCAAAACCCCAGCCGCGATTGCCCATCTGTGCCCAGGTGTCGAAATCGGCCCGTTGGCTACGGTTATAGACCATGCCGTTGATCGAACTGGAGCCGCCAAGGACGCGGCCTTGGGGTAACGCCACTGTCCGCCCGTCCAGCGAGGCCGCCGGTTCGCTGACAAAAGGCCATACAAACCGGTCGCCATAGAGCGTTTTTACAAACCCAGCCGGAATTTTGATGAATGGGTGCCGGTCACTGCCACCGGCTTCCAAAATGCATACGGTCGCTTTGCCGTCCGCACTCAATCGGTTCGCCAAGACGCATCCGGCAGGGCCAGCACCAGCGATGACGTAGTCGAATTCATCCATGGGCGGAGTCTCCATGCGCCGACAGTAATCCATTGAGTGTAGGCGAGGGTGCGCCTTGTGCGGAAGCATGGCGATATTCCAACACACATGCGAGCGTCCTATGATATCGCCAGCAATCGAATGTGCTGAGGCAGGAGCCATCCCATGACCGATAAAACAGAGACTGATTTTGAAGTGATTGTGATTGGGGCCGGCGTTGCTGGCATCTATCAGATCAAGCGATTGGTGGACCTTGGCGTTTCGGCGACCGTGCTGGAAGCCGCACCCGACTTGGGCGGCACTTGGTATAATAACAGCTATCCGGGGGCGCGGTTTGATTCCGAAAGCTATACCTACGGCTATTCCTTCTCCAAGGAAGTCCTGGCGGAATGGAACTGGCGGGAGATGTTTTCGCCCCAGCCGGATAACCTGGAATATCTGAACTTCGTTGCGGATAAATTCAGCCTACGCGACCATATGCAGTTCAATTGCCGGGTTGATGCCGCCGTATTCGACGAGAGTGCGAATATCTGGCGGCTTACGGTAAATGACGGTCGTACGCTGACTTGCAGCTTTGTGGTTATGGCGCTTGGGCTGCTATCGATGCCCACATATCCAAAGATTGAAGGCAGGGCGGATTTCAAAGGCCAATCGTTCCACACATTCGACTGGCCCCATGATCCGCCGGACCTGTCTGATAAGCGGGTCGCCATTATCGGAACCGGTGCGACAGCCATTCAGGTGATCGGAGAGATAGCGGACAAGGTTGGTGATTTGACGGTATTTCAGCGCCGCCCGAATTGGAGTGCGCCGCTGAATAACAGTAAGATCACTGACAGCGACATGGCGCGCATCCGTGCCCGTTATGACGAAATCTTCGAGACGTGCGCCCGCACACCGGGTGGCTTTGAGCATGAGCCGGACCGCCGCGGCTTCCATGAGGTTTCGAGGGAAGAGCGATTGTCGCTTTGGGACCGGCTCTATGATGAGCCCGGCTTTGGCATCTGGCTGCAGAACTTCCGTGAAATCTTTACCGATGATGATGCCAACGCAGAGATATCTGACTATATCGCGGACCGCATTCGCCAGCGCGTGCATGATCCCGAAACGGCTGAAACCCTGATCCCGAAAGACCACGGTTTCGGGGTTCAGCGGGTTCCGCTCGAGACAAACTACTTTGAGGCTTACAACCGGGACAACGTGCATCTCGTCGACATCAGCAAGACACCGCTGGAGTGCGTGACAGAAACTGGCCTGCGCACGACTGAACAAGACTATGCGTTCGATGTGATTGTCTATGCCACAGGTTTTGACGCGATCACGGGCGCTTATGACCATGTGGACATTCAAGGCGTCGGCGGTGAGCGGCTGCGGGATAAATGGCGGGAAGGGCCATCAACATTCCTCGGCGTGTTTATTCATGGGTTCCCGAACCTTTTGATGCCGAACGGTCCGCAGAGTGGTTCTGCTTCAACCAACTATCCGCGCGGAATTGAGGTTGGCGTCGATTGGGTGACAGATTTTCTGGAACACGCCTGGGCCAATGGCATCACGCGCGCTGAGGCGACGGAACCTGCGGAGGCCAGGTGGACGCAGCATGTGACAGATATGTATTCCCGCATGTTGATGCGGAAGGCAAAGTCCTGGTTCACAGGCTACAATTCCAATGTGGAAGGCCACGAGGAAGGCAGCATCCGCTACTTCGTCTACAATGGCGGCATGCCGAAATATGTCTCGGTGATCAATGAAGTTGCGGCGAACGGGTACGAGGGCTTGACCCTTTCCGGCCCTGGCGCGCCTGGTGACCCGAGCGGTGGAGCCGGTGACCGGCGGTCCGCTGGCTGAGCCGTCGATGACTGAAGCGCATATGCGCGATGCCGTTACGGGTGGCGCCATTGAAGGCGGCTATGCGCCTGCGTTCGAGGGCGTTTATCAGGCATTCCGGGAGAATTTTGAAGCGTTTGGCGAGCAGGGTGCGACCGTATGCCTATCTGTTGGCGGCGAAACCGTTGTTGATCTTTGGGGCGGCATAGCAGATCCAAAGACAGCTGCACCCTGGCAGCGCAACACTGTTGCCGTTGTTTTTTCCTGCACCAAAGCTGCGACTGCGCTCGCTGCGCATCTGCTGGCAGATCGGGGCGCGCTTGATCTCGATGCGCCGGTCGCCTCAATCTGGCCGGAATTTGGCGTTGCTGGAAAAGCAGGCGTTACAACAAGGATGCTGCTGGATCATACGGCTGGCCTGCCTGCAATACGCACACCTTTGAAGCCAGACTGTTTGCTGTACTGGGATTATATGACGGGCCATCTAGCGGCGGAGGCACCATTTTGGGAACCAGGAACGCGCTTGGGCTATCACGCGATAATCTTCGGCTATCTGGTTGGGGAGGTGGTGCGGCGGGTTAGCGGACAATCGCTCGGCGCATTCTTTCAGGAAGAAATTGCACGGCCAATCGGGATCGATTTCTGGATTGGATTGCCTGCGCGTGAAGAACCGCGCGTGGCACCCATCACGCCCTATCGCTTCAACAAGAACGATGAGGAGCCGCCGTTCATCAAAGCGGCGCGGACAAAAGGCTCTATCGCAAACCTATTCATTTTTAATCACGGCGACTGGATGGCCCGAGGCGTCAACACGCGTGCTGGACACGCAGCCGAGATCGGGGCTGCAGGCGGCATAACCAATGGGCGAGGGCTTTGCGGCATGTTTGAGGCGCTGCTGCAGCCCGGCGGCCCACTTGGCCTTTCCGGCAAAACGCTCGCAGGTTTTTCTGAGACGTCCTCCGCAACGCACATGGACGCCACGCTGCAAATGCCGACGCGCTTTGGGCCAGGCTTCATGCACGCAATGGATAACAGACGTCGTCCTGGCGGTGGTGACAGCGTTATCCTGGGGTCAAGGGCGTTTGGTCATGTCGGCGCAGGCGGATCGCTTGGTTTTGCGGACCCTGAGACCGGACTGGCGTTCGGCTATGTTATGAACCGCCAGGGGCCTGGATTGCTGCTGAACGCGCGTGGCCAACGATTGGTGGACGCTGCATATGGGGCGCTAGGCATATCTCATGCGTAACTCTAAGCTTTCTCTGATTGCGAATTGAGCAGGGGCACGCGATGGCGAAAGAAGATGATGGAATTGCAGGCAAAGTCGCCATTGTAACCGGCGGCGGCGCTAAGGAAGACGGCGTTGGCAATGGCCGCGCGGCCTGCATTTTGCTCGCCAGGTCCGGTGTAAAAGTCGTTGTGGTTGATCTGGATGAATCACTGGCGGAACAGACTGTTCAAATGATCCGGGATGAAGGCGGTGAGGCCATGGCCTATGCCGCTGACGTAACCAGTGAGTCTGCCTGCAAAGCGATTGTAGATGCCGCCACAGACGCCTATGGCGGCGTTGACCTGCTCGACAACAATGTCGGCATCGGCAGCAAAGGCAGCGTCGTTGACGAGAACCTTGAGCAGTGGGATCGGGTGATGCGCGTCAATGTGCAATCCATGTTCCTGATGTCGAAATACGCGGTTCCGTCCATGCGTGCGCGCGGCGGTGGTGCGATTGTGAACGTATCCTCTATTTCAGCACTTCGCCCCAAGGGACTGACGGCTTATTCGACATCTAAGGGTGCTGTCATAGCGCTCAGCCGGGCGATGGCGGTAGATCACGCAGCTGAGGGTGTCCGCGTGAATTGCATCGCGCCTGGGCCAGTCTATACGCCGATGGTCTACAGCCGGGGCATGAGCAGTGAAATGCGCGGCAAACGGCAGGCCGCATCCCCGCTTGGGATAGAGGGCAGCGGATGGGATATCGGCAATGCCGTGACATTCCTGCTTTCAGAAAAAGCGCGATACATCACCGGGCAAACGCTGGTGGTGGACGGTGGCGTCACCATCCGAGCCGCTGAACGCTGATAATTTGGACGAGAGAGTTTCATGAGTGATCAAACAGTTGATGTTCTGATAATCGGCGCTGGGGCATCTGGTGCCGCTATGGCCTGGAGCTTGGCTGAGAAGAAAATGCACATCGTCTGCCTTGAACAGGGCCCGCTGATGAACCCGCTGACGTATCCAAGTGCCAGCATGGATTGGGAGCAGCAGGCCGCGGGCGAAATGAACACCAATCCCAACGTCCGATGCTTGCCATCCGATTATCCAATCAATGAGGATGAGTCGCCGATTAAGATTGCGAACTTCAATGCCGTCGGCGGCGGGACGATCCTCTATGCCGGGCATTTCCCACGTTTCCATCCATCAGATTTCCGTGTGAATTCGCTCGATGGCGTGGCGGACGATTGGCCGATTGATTATGCCGCCCTAGCACCTTTCTATGCGGAAAATGAGCGCATGACAGGTGTCGCTGGCGCGCCAGGTGACCCTGCATACCCGCAGGATAACGCAACCCGCGTGCCGCCTCTGCCACTTGGTCAGTCGGGTGAGGTGCTGGCGAAAGGCTTCAATAAGCTTGGCTGGCACTGGTGGCCTTCCGACACTGCGATTGTGACTGAGGAATATGATGGCCGTGCGCCGTGCATCAATCTGGGCGCTTGCGGAACCGGTTGCGCGCAGGGTGCTAAGGGCAGTTCGGATATCACATATTGGCCGCATGCTCTACGCGCTGGGGTAGAATTGCGGACCCGCTGCCGTGTCCGCGAGATCACAGTCGGTGATGACGGCATGGCGACGGGGGCGATCTATTATGATGGCGACGGCAAGGAACAGCGGATTAATGCGCATGTGGTGATCATGGCCTGCAATGGCGTTGGTACACCGCGACTGCTCCTGAATTCGAAGTCTGCACAGTTCCCAGATGGCCTTGCGAACTCCAGTGGCCTTGTTGGCAAAAACCTGATGTTCCATCCCTATGCGATGATCCAAGGCGTGTTTGATGAGGAACTAGAAGGCTATATGGGCCCGCACAAAGCGATCCGCAGCCAGGAATTTTATGAAACCGATGCTGATCGCGGTTTTGTTCGGGGCTACACGCTGGAAATTCAGCGCGGCATGGCGCCTGTACGAACGGCCATGACCGGCCTCCGCCATCAGCGGATTCGGTGGGGTGAGACCCATCACGATGATTACCGGCGCATGTTCAAGCGCATGACTGGCATGGTCGCGGTTTGTGAGGACCTGCCAGAAGCACATAATCAGGTCACGCTTGATCCCGTGCTGAAAGACAGCGACGGCATTCCAGCACCCAAAATCACCTATACGCTCAGCGATAACAGCAAGCGCATGATGGATCATGCGGTGGGTAAAGCGACAGAAATTCTCAAAGCCGCAGGTGCAACTGACGTCATCAGCGAAGCGCCGCTTATGTGGGGTGGATGGCACCTAATGGGCACGGCGCGGATGGGCAAAAACCCGGAAACGTCGGTCGTGAATGAGTGGGGGCGCAGCCACGACGTGAAGAACCTGTTCATCGTGGATGGCAGCATTTTCACGACCAGCGCCGGGGTAAACCCAACCAACACAATCCAGGCGCTGGCGCTCTACGTGGCAGACCAGATGAAAAGCCGCCTTGCAACATTGTTCGATTGAGGGCTGATCTTATGAACACACAATCTGCCATCAGCAATGACGACATGCATACACTTGCCGCCCTCGCGAACGTCATTATCCCGCCGAGTGCGGCATATGCCGTACCGGGTGCCGGAGACCCCGACATCTGCAAAGGCATCGCTGCTGGCGCACGCCGGGCTGAACGGTTGCAGCGCGCGCTTGGAGAATTGAATGCGATTGCAGACGCTGCCCATGGATGCCTTTTCCAAACACTTTCAGACAGCGAAAAAATGAGCGTGGCAGAACAGTTCCGCGATCAGCATGCCTCCAGTGCTGGCTTGATCGAAGCCCTGACGATGCAGGCGTATTACCGCGATCCACGCGTGATGGCGTCACTTGGCATGGACGCGCGCCCACCATTTCCAGAGGGCTACAAGCCGCCTGAAGGGGATTGGTCCTTGCTTGATCCCGTCCGTCGTCGGGCACCGCTCTTCCGTAAAGCGGATTGATCCAACGCGTCTACACTTGACGCCCTAGCGCCCATTCAGGGACGCTATGGTGAGAGGAGACGCCAGATGGACTTTCGTTTCAGCCCAGAGGACATCGCATTCCGGGAGGATATGCGGACATTCTTTGCCGAAAAGCTGCCCGCCGATCTCAAATCCAAAACCGCCAATGCGCAAGCGCTAACACGTGATGAAATCATGCGCTGGCATGGTATTCTGTACGAGAAAGGCTGGGCCGCACCCAATTGGCCCAAGGAATATGGCGGTCCGGGATGGTCTGTCACCGAGAAATATATCTTGGGGCTGGCCTATCTAAGGGTTTCGGTTCAGAGGTTTGCCCACTTGCGTAATACTTTCAAGAGGTTTTCGGTGGGCCTGTGATTGAAGCGCCATTCGCACTCTTTGAGATAGAGGTGAAAG
>Ga0181606_10005098_pt1 | contig 10876 bp, 7 predicted proteins | sample 041ome_10_FD_132994 | JGI IMG/M metagenome (GOLD analysis project Ga0181606, IMG submission 132994) | Coastal salt marsh microbial communities from the Groves Creek Marsh, Skidaway Island, Georgia - 041412US metaG (megahit assembly) | ecosystem: Environmental > Aquatic > Marine > Intertidal zone...
TGAAAACGTCGTAGCGGTCGTAGCCCACCAGCACGTAGTGGGCGGGGGTAAACGCAAAGAACACCCAAAACAGGGCGCGGTGGTCGCCCAGACGCGTAGGCGTCAGGGTGATGAACTCCCGCAGGGCCCAGAATGAAACAAGGCCAAACAGCACCACCGTGGCGGTGGTTCCCAGCCAGAAGGCGGCCGCGAGCACCGTGCACATGATCCACCAGCCACGGATGCGGCTGTTGAATGAACGGATGGCTGCCGGGTCGAGCCCCCGGTCTGGGTGTCTGCGGAGAAACTGCCCAACCGCAGTGACGATGGCGAGCAGGGCGAGCACGCCAACGATGAGGGCGAGCGTTCTAGGATCGTTCATGGTGTCGTCGGGCAGGGCCCATCATCAAAGTCGCTCAGGCGTGCATGGTGCTGGGTGAGCAGTTGGTGTCGGGTGCGCAGGTGGTGCCGGGTGAGCGGAGCGTGGGCTTCAGGATTCCTTCAGGGCCATCACGGCCCGACGGGCACGGGCGAGAAAGTCGAGTTTCGGCTCTCCCTGCTCAAGCCAGAGCGGAGGGCCAAACGTGATGCAGGAGAGCATCGGTACGGGGAGGAACTCACCTCGCGGGAGCACGCGATTGAGATTGTCGACGTGCACCGGTACGAGTTCGAGTTCCGGGCGTTTCTTGGAGAGGTAGTAGAGACCGCTTTTGAACTCGCCGATCTCACCGGTGGCGCTGCGGCTTCCCTCAGGGAACACGATCAGCGATTTGGTGTCTCCGATTTCACGAAGCATCAGGTCGACGGGGCTCTGGTGCACCTTGATGTCGGTGCGGTCGATCAGCAGGGCATCAAAGACCTTTTCGGCGAGCCAGCGTCGCACGGCGCCGCGGGACCAGTAGTCCTTGGCGGCCACAGGACGTGTCCGCTCGCGAACACTTCTCGGCAGTGACGACCAGATCAGCAGGGCATCGAGGTGGCTGGTGTGGTTGGAAAAGTAGACCCGCTGGCAGGTGTCAGGCTGGCTGGAGATCCAGCGGACGCTTGCGCCAGAAAGAACCCGCGCGATCGCAGCGAGCGTCAGGCCGGCCGCATGACAGACCGGTGATCGGCCCGCTCCCTGTGCGGAAGTGGGTGGACGTGTGGTCAGGTGGGGATCAGCCGGGGAGAGCATGGCGAGGCGTGAGGGAGGATGACTCGAGAGGCCGTCACCTTCATTATGCGTCCCGATTCTTCCGGCCGAAGGGGTATAAGGTCAATTCGGCCGGAAAAATTGGCAGGTCGCGCAGGCACAATCCGTCGCCGACACCACCTTAGCCAGGTGGCTAGTTTAGATCCGCAGGCCCGTCGTCGTTGGCGGTGACGTATGGGTTGGTCGTCCGTTCGTGACCGATAGTGGTGGGCTCTCCGTGGCCTGGCAGCACAAGGCTTGCTTCGGGCAGCGGATAGAGCCGCTCGCGAATACCTGAGGCGAGCATCGGAAAACTCCCGTCCGGAAAATCCGTACGACCGATACTGCCGCGAAAAAGGATATCACCCGCAAAAACCATCGGTGGCCCGTCGGTCGCCTCTTCCGGCCAGACGAGAAAGGCAACATGGCCTGAGGAGTGGCCGGGAATCTCATGCACTTCAAACACGAAGCCCGCGAGTTCAAACCGCTCCCGGTCGCTGAGGGTGCGATCTGCCGGTGGACTGACGAGTTCGAGCCCGAAGCCTCGTGAGAGGTTTTGCTCAGGGTCGATCAGCTTCACGGCCTCCGACTCCCCGACGAGAATCGGCAGGTCAGGCCACTTCGCCTTCAGGGCTGCGTTGCCGGCGATGTGATCGGAATGGCCGTGCGTCAGCAGGATCGCCTGCGGCTCAAGCCCGCCCTGTTCGATCACCTCGATGATTGCATCGGGCTCGAACCCCGGGTCAAACACCAGGCAGGTGCCGCGATCCGTACGGGCCAAGACGTAGCTGTTCTCGGCGAACGGAGACGACTCGATGCACGTCAGGCTTAACGGCGGCCGACCGGGAAATGAAGGCATGTCGATCTGTTGAAGGTGTGCCATCTGGGGGGCTAGCTCGCGGAGACAGTCCTAGCAGCATGGGGGGGAACGGGAGATTCGGCAAGATTTGGCTCGTCTTCGACGGGTTTCACGCCCGATTACTGATATGGCCGGGTTTTCGGGGCCTGGCTAAACTCCGCCCCGCTGCAGGTTCACTGCAGCTGCCTACGGCTCCGCAACCAAGTTTCGCCGCGGTGGCCCAACTTGTCATGGAGGAACCCAACGGATGACGGCTGCTCAAGCGATGCTTCGGTTTTTGCGTGGAACGTTGACGGCGGCTGCGGTGCTCGCCACCGTGTCGGCTCCGCTTTCGATGGCTTTGGCCCAAGATGCGGCGACTGGCGACACCGTTCCAGGCCTGCAGCCTCAGGGTGGCGGTGCCGTGGGGAATCAGGGAGCCGGTGACGCTGCCGCTGCGGTGGCCGCGGAGCACCCCCTCGAGCCCGCGTTGAAGATCGCCCAGGAGGGATTGGCGAGCATCAAAGCCAACATCTCCGACTACTCCGCCACGATGGTGAAGCGGGAGCGAATCGACGGCGAGCTCGGCGAGCATCAGTACATGTTCTGCAAGGTTCGTCACGAGCCGTTCAGCGTGTATCTCTCCTTCTTGGCTCCGGAAGACGTGAAGGGGCAGGAAGTGATCTACGTCGCCGGGCAGAACGAAGACAACATTCTGGCGCACGCCGGCAGTGGCGTACGTGCGATGGTCGGCATGGTGTCGCTGAAGCCATCGAGCATGCTGGCGATGCAGGGCAATCGGTATCCGATCACTGAACTTGGTGTTGAGAACCTGACGCGACGGCTGGTGGAGGTGGCGGAGCACGACAAGCAGTTCGGCGAGTGCGATGTGAACTTCTACCCTGGTGCCAAGGTGAATGGCCGGGTCTGCACCTGCATCCAGGTGAGCCATCCTGTGCCGCGTCGCAACTTCCGTTTCCACCTCGCCCGAGTGTTCATCGATGACGAGCTGAAGATTCCGGTTCGCTACGAGGCCTATGACTGGCCGCAGGAGGTTGGTGGTCAGCCGGTGCTCATGGAGGAATACACCTACATGAACGTCAAGGTGAATGAAGGCTTTACCGACCTCGATTTCGATCCGCGGAACAAGGCCTACAAGTTCGGCGTCAAGGAGTGATCTGCCGCGTCCTCGCTCATTCGACAGCCTGCCGGGCTCGTCGCCACGTACACTCTGACATGGTGACGCGGAACGGCTGACGAGGTGAGCGGATGGACCAGAAGACATGTCACACGAGCGTGCTCCCCAGGGAGACACTCGACTTTCTCTCGCCACAGCCCGGGGCGACGGTGGTCGATGGCACGCTCGGCGGTGGCGGTCATACTCGGCTGCTCGCCGAGGCGGTGGGCCCCGAGGGACTCGTGATTGCGATCGACCGCGATGCCACCGCGATCGACCGAGCCTGTCGCGAGCTGGCTGGCCTACCGATTCGCTTTGCTCAGGCGAACTTCTGCGATATCCCTGAGGTCCTCGAGGCGGTGGGGGTTGAGCAGGTCGACGCGGTTCTGCTCGACATCGGACTCTCCAGTGACCAGCTCGCCGATCGGGAGCGAGGCTTCTCCTTCGAGGCGGACGGGCCTCTCGATCTGCGGTTTGACCCGACAGAAGGCGAGCCAGCGTTCCGGCTGGTCAACCGCCTGAAGCCTGAGCATCTCGCAGACCTGATCTATCAGTATGGCGAGGAGCGGTTTAGCCGCAGGATCGCTCGGCGGATTGCCAAGGTTCGGGAGAGCGAGCCGATCCACACCGCACGTGAGTTCGCCAGGCTCGTAGCCTCTGCTGTCCCGCGGCAGACTCCGCCACCGCGGATTCATCCTGCCACGCGAACGTTTCAGGCTCTGCGGATCGCGGTCAATGAAGAGCTGAAGAGCCTCCGCCTGGTGTTGGAGCGGGTGCCTGAGCGGTTGAAGCCGGGTGGGCGGCTGGCGGTGATCTCCTTCCATTCGCTGGAAGACCGGCTCGTGAAAGAGGCCTTCCGCAATCGCCAGCAGTGGGTCTCGCTCACCCGCACGCCCGTCACGGCGGGTGAGGAAGAGTTGGCAAGCAACTCACGGAGCCGCTCTGCCAAACTGCGGGTTGCAGAGAAGGTTGGCTGAGTGCCGAGCGGAGAACTGCCGTTGTCGAAGACGCAGCGGTTTCTCAAACTCCCGCCCATCATGCTTGGCCGCGAAACGAAGATCCTGTTGGCGCTGTTGGGAACCCTGAGTTCAGGGTTTGTGGGCGTGCTCGGTTCGAAACTGTTCGTGCCACGGCCGCCCAATGGTGCCGGGCCTGATGTGCATCTGCCAGCTCGTGATCATGACGAAGGGCCGATTGTCGATCCGCCGTCGTTTGCCAAGCTTGAGCGATCGATGTTTTCTGCGACCGATTCCGCGAGCGATTCCGCGAGCGAGTCAGCTGCGGATGGCACCGAGTCTGCCGATGACGGCGGGCCAGCGAGCGGTGACGCGTCGGCGAGCCTGCTGGAGCCCCCGTCGTTTCTGCCATCCGATCCCGCGGCTGAGATGGTCGGTGGAGACACGGGTCTTGAAGACTCCTCTGGTGACCTTGGGCCCTCCGATGACCCTGAGAGCCGATTTCCTCGTTCGTCATTCGGAGTTGTTGAGGAAGGCGAGGACGCTGGGAGCGATCTCGGTTCTGGTGACACGAGTGTTGACGGGGCATTCAACGCTGAGGGCGACGCCCTCGCGGATGGTTCCGCCGGGGACACTGCGGTTTCGTTCGACAGCATGGCGATGACTGAGCCGGACGGCACGCCAGCTCGTTTTGGGAGCACGGCTGCCGAGACGACCTTTGGTGGCGGAGGGGATCTCGGTGTACCGGCGGCGTTTCTGCCACCACCCGACGCGCTGCCGATTGCTGCAGGGAGTCATGTTGTGAACACAGGGGACACCTGGTGGAGCATTGCAGAGCGGGCCTACGGCGATGGCCGTCTCTACAAACTGCTGTTTGCCTGGAATCGTGAGATCGATCCGCGGGTGTCACTGGCCGTTGGTACGCAGCTTGAAGTGCCACCGCTCAACTCGCTGAGCACCGCCCACGCCGACTTGCTGCCGAAGGACCTTGCAACGACTGCCTCGGTGGCATCGTCGGCAGGGGGCGTGGTGCAGACCTCAGCGGTGGCGCCGGTTGGTGCTGATCTCGGGGAGACTGTGGTGGTCAGGCCGGGCGACACACTGATCTCGATTGCTCGAGAACAGCTCGGGTCCTCGTCGCGATGGCGTGAACTCTACGAGGCCAACCGCGAAACGCTTGGCCGAAGTCCTGGCCCGCTCGTACCCGGCACGCAGCTGGTTCTGCCATGAGCGGTGCTGAAGATGTCACGGCCTACGACTATCCGCTGCCCGAAGCCTCGATCGCTCAGGAGCCCCTGAAGCGACGCGATGCTGCCCGGATGCTTGTCTTGCATCGAGCCACAGGGCAGATCGAGCACCGGCATGTCCGCGACCTGCCGATGTATTTCACGGCAGGGGATCTGCTTGTCAGCAACGACACTCGGGTGCGGCCTGCGCGGCTGGTCGGCCGTCGCAAAGAGACCGGAGGACGGTGGGAAGGGCTCGTGCTCGCCGCTGACCGCACGGCCTGGAAACTGTTGGCCAAGACCCGTGGGCGGGTGCAGCCTGGTGAGCGGATCGTGCTGGTCGATCGCGAGGGCCGCGATGCTGAAGAACTGGTGATGTGTGAGCGGGCTGAGGGCGGTAGTTGGGTGGCAATGCTCGACCCGGCTGCGTCTCGCACGAAGCAGGCTGACAATGGTGATCCGGCCGATGCCGATCATGTGCTCGGTCGGGTGGGCCGCGTGCCGTTGCCTGGCTACATCCGTGGAGGCGTGGAACAGGCTGGTGACCTTGAGCGGTATCAGACCGTGTTTGCGGCGGCGTCGGGCTCAGCTGCTGCACCCACTGCCGGGCTTCACTTCACCCCCGAGCTGCTCGCGGCCTGGGAGGCTGGCGGGATGCAACAGGCTCGTGTGACGCTGCACGTGGGGCTCGATACCTTTCGCCCAATCAGCACCGAAGCGATTGCGGAGCACCCGATGCACACCGAGTGGTGCACATGCCCGACTGAGACGGTGGCCGCGGTTGATGCAGCCCACGCGGCCGGTCGCCGTGTGTTGGCCGTCGGTACAACGACCGTGCGAACGCTCGAGTCGGCCGCTCGATCAGGCCGCGTTGAGCCCTTTGCTGGTCCGACAGATCTCTATATCCGCCCCGGTTTTTCGTTCCATGCGGTCGACTGCCTGTTGACGAACTTCCACATGCCGCGGACAACCCTTCTCGTGCTGGTAAGCTGCTTCGCCGGGCGGGAGAGGGTCCTGAGGGCCTACGCAGAAGCGATCGAGCAAGGCTACCGGCTGCTGAGTTACGGTGATGCCATGCTGATCGTGTGAGTGTGGTTGGCGGGAAACGCAGGAGAGAGCAATGGGCGAAGGACTGGCAGAAGAAGTGCTCGTGGTGCCTCGCGAGATACTTGAGGCAGTAGGCATGTTTCAGGGGTTCTGCAGCGATGTGAGTCGCTACCTGCCGGCCCTGCTCGATCCGGCAAACACCTCTTGGCGGACCCGTGCCACCGTTGAGGAAGACCCTTCTTTCAAACAACTGATTCCCTACTGCGTGCTTCGCTGGCGTGACAGCAGTGGCGAAGCCCGCTTCTTCGCCTACACCCGAGGCGGCGGCCAGCAGGAAACGCGGCTGCGGGCCAAGCGATCGCTCGGGATTGGTGGCCACATCTCAAGCATCGACGGTGAACATGGCGACGACCGATCGTACGACTCAGGCATGCGGCGTGAGCTCGCTGAAGAAGTCGCCATCGAAGGGGCCTACGAGAGCAGCTGCGTGGGCCTGATCAATGACGATGCCACGCCCGTTGGAAGTGTGCACCTCGGGATCGTGCATGTGCTCGACCTCGAGCGGGCTGAGGTGGCGTCACGCGAGGCGGATCTCGTGGAAGGTGGATTCCATTCGCTTGCCGAGCTTCAGGCAGACCGTGAACGGTTTGAAACCTGGTCGCAGATTGCCTTGGATGCGCTCGCCGCCGGCGGTCTGAGCTGAGCGGCGGCCGCAGACGGCAAGCTCGGGCCCTGAAAGGTTGACTTTCGGGGGTGGCTCAGGGCGTCTCGACCGCCCGGTGTGGAGCCAGTCGGAGCGTTTGTAACGGTGGTATGCCCCGCTCGGGGTGTGAAACCGTGCATCTGGGCCCAATTTCTTGCCTCGCCCGCAGTCTTTATCCAAAGTGTCTACAGGGTCGCCCGGATCGGCGGGATTCCTGCGCGCGTACGCCGGGGATTTCCCTCTGTCTTTGGTGAGCGACTGAACTGAGGCAAGGCGGTTTGAGATGTCGACGACGTTATGGAACAAGGTGCGGCCGCAGCGGGCAGACACACAGCGGGCGAACAGGCGTCGGGCACCCCGGCAGCGGGCTGGGGCACCCTCGGTCATGGCAGGGCTGGAGCCGCTTGAGCATCGCCTGGCGCTCGCGGCAGTGCTCGACGTGACACCACTGACGTGGGACATTGTTGGACTCGACTCCAACAAGCCGGTGACTTCTGGTCCCGACACGTTTCTTGTTGCTGCGCGAATCGCGAACACGGGCGATCAGGCGATCTCTGGCGTTCAGGCAACGCTGAACCTCGGTGACACGGTGCGGCTCAATGCCGATGACCAGTGGGCCACCATCGCCGACGACTACATCACGACTGTCGGCCCGACGACGCTCGATTCGACGTTCACGATTGCTCCCGGCGAGTTTGTCGACGCGTATTTCAGTATCCGCATCGACCGCACGAGCGATGCCTTCACCACGGCCCGCCGCTATGACATCACGGCGACCGATGGTGTGATCAGTGATTCACTTGATGCGACTCATCAGCTCTACGTCGAACAGCTCGTTTCCCAAAATCGAAATGCAACCAGCGCGATTGAAGTGCTCAGCGGTGGCTCGCCGGTGACAGCAGCAATGCCGGGTGACGTCCTGACGATCGTGCATCTGTCGCAATCTGCCCCGGGTGGTTATGAGCAGACCGCCAACGCGTTGACACTTCCTACCGATGTGTTTGAGGTTCTCTCCTCGAGTTCCCAGACAGTTGAGACGGTGTTCGGAACCGACTCAACCACGCGAGTAGACTCACCGGCGAGTGGGGTCTACCTCGATGCTGCCGGATGGCACTCCGATCCTGGCGTGCTCGCGCTCGACCCTGCCTACAACACCACCACCGACAATCAGAAGGCGGGTGGTGTCATGGAGACCACCTACCAGGTGCGTGTGCGGCCCGCTGCACCTGTGGGCGCCGTCACCCTCACCGGAGTGATCTACGACTTCTCTGGATCCAGTTTTCACTACAACGCTGACTCGGGTGTTGTGTTCAAGACCCTGCAGATCACCGGTGGAACTGGGGTGAGCGGGCGGGTGTGGCGAGATGTGAACGCCAACAACCGTCAGGACAGTTCCGAACCCGGAGTCCTGGGTGTTGTTGTCGAACTCCGCGACGCTGCGACAGGCGTCGTCGTGGCGACGAAAGTCACAAATCAAAACGGTGACTACCTGTTCAGTGAGAGTGATGGAGTCACGCTCAACACGTCATACGTCGTCCATGTCGTTCAGCCAACGGGAACGGCCTTTGTTCGTCAGGATGCTCCTGGGAGCAACGACACGAATGACAGTGATGTGAGTGAAACAACTGGCCAGACCGCTCCGTTCACGCTTACAAGTGGCAGCCCGCTCCTTGAGAACCTCGATGCTGGACTCAGTTTTGCGCCCGCAGAGATCTCCGGCTACACCTGGAGTGACATCAATGGAGACGGCCTGCAGGATGCGACCGAGGTTGCCATCGATGCTTTTGTGCAGCTGTTTCAGGTCGTTGATGGGCAGGCATCACGTGTCGCCACCTTCGAGACTGTGGCCTCCGGAAGAGATGCTGGCCTGTATTCGTTTACGGGCCTCGCTCCAGGGGACTACTTTGTCCGTATCGTGCCGTCTGACCCCGCCTTGGCGCTCACCAACGTTGACGTCGGAAGTGATGACCTTCTCGACAGTGATGTCGATCCTTTCACCAATGACTCAGCTGTCTTCCAAGTTGCCGTAGGTGAAACGCATGCTGTTGATGCAGGTGTTGTTTCGGCTGCTGTGGTGATGGGCACCGTCTGGAATGATGACGACGTCGACGGGCTTTTTGAGGGTGAGGCTGGCGTTCGAGGCGTGACGGTTGAACTCCTCGATGCGAACGGCGGAGTGCTTCAATCGACGGTCACTGGGACAGACGGCTCATATCTGTTTGAGTCGGTACCCCCTTCGATCGGTGCGGGATACGCGATCAGAGTTGTGCCCGCGACTGGATACGGGATCGCTCCGGCTGATGTGGGGGGAGATGATGCAGTCGATAGTGATGTGAGTGTGGCGTCCGGAGAGACGGTCTTATTTGCGGTCGCCCCGGGATCGACAACCGTTCTCGACGCAGGAATCTATCTGGCCCCGCCAGATGCGGTCGATGACGATCGCACGACGCCTGTTGATACGCCCATTGATATCGCGATGCTCGGCAACGACGTCTTTGCGCGACTGAAGACGATCGCCTTCACGCAGCCGGTCGACCCCGATTGCTCGGTCACGCTCGATGACAACGGCACACCGTTGGATCCGACGGATGACTCGTTCGTGTTTACCCCGGTCAACGGGTTTACGGGCGTGTCGACGTTTACCTACACACTCACCAACTCTGAGGGAGAGGCTGATACGGCCGTGGTGACGGTCACTGTTGGGACAGCTGCGGCCACCGTTGCAGATCTCTCGATCACGAAGACAGATGGGCAGGCGACGGCGATCCCCGGAACGGCCATCACCTACACGATCGTAGTCGGTAATAGCGGGCCTGCGGACGTCGTTGGAGCAACGATTGATGATGCCATTCCTGCGGTGATCAGTGGTGTCACGTGGACTGCGTCGTATTCCGCAGGGTCGGGTGGCGCCGCGAGCGGTGTTGGTTCGCTTGTTGCGGAACCGATCGATCTGCTCACAGGGGGCTCTGCGACGTTTGTCGTCACTGGCATGCTCGCCGCAGATGCAACCGGCACGCTGGTCAATACGGCCACCGTGACGCCTCCCACTGGTTTTACGGATGGAGATTTGACCAACAACTCGGCAACGGATTCCACGAGCCTTGTGCCGACGGTCAACCTTAGGGTGACAAAAGACGATGGTGTGACGACGGTCTCTGCTGGCGGAACAGCGGACTACACGATCATCGTGACGAATGACGGGCCAAGTGTTGTCACCGGGGCCGTCGTCTCGGACGTGTTGCCCGCAGGGCTTTCATATGTGTCCGCAACAAACGGGGCGACCTACGACGCCGGGACACGCACGGTGTCGTACACGTCAGGGCTATTGACGCCGACTGCGACAGAGTCTTTCGTCGTCTCGGTGGCTGTCGCGGCAACATTCCCTGCTGGACAGGGCTCAATCACGAACACTGCCACGGTGGCGGCGCCGGCGGGCGTGACGGAATCGGATGCGACCGACAACGCGGATAGCGACACCAACACGCTTGATGCCGCACCCGATCTGACGCTGACGAAGTCGAGCGCCGTGACGAGCGTGAGCGCGGGTGAATCGGTGACGTATGTGCTGGCGTATGCAAATGTCGGCACCCAGGACGCGACCGGTGTCGAGATCAGTGACACTTTGCCGGTTGGGATGAGCTTTGATCCAGCAGTGAACACGGGCTGGACACTTTCTGGAAGCACCTTGAGCTACACCGTCGGCAACCTGGCGGCAGGCGGCAGCGGCTCGGTGAACCTCGTGCTGGTGGCGGATGCGACATTCGCGGCTGGTCAGGCCA
>Ga0181606_10005100_pt1 | contig 10875 bp, 7 predicted proteins | sample 041ome_10_FD_132994 | JGI IMG/M metagenome (GOLD analysis project Ga0181606, IMG submission 132994) | Coastal salt marsh microbial communities from the Groves Creek Marsh, Skidaway Island, Georgia - 041412US metaG (megahit assembly) | ecosystem: Environmental > Aquatic > Marine > Intertidal zone...
CAGCACGAGGAGTTGTATCTGATGACGATGATGATGTAGGTTTCGTCTTCGTTCCCATATCAACAAATAATACGTCAACAACAAGTCGTTTTGATGAATGAAGAGTGTGTTGTTCGTTGTGTTTTTTTTCTTGTTGTTTTCTAAAAAAACTGCCCTTCTGAAACCTAAACTTTCTCGTACTTTTTTCGACTCGATCGAAAAAAGAGACAAAAAAAGGCTGGAAGAGAGAGCACTCATCATCATCATCATCATCATCACATCTTCTTCGCTGCTGTTCGAGAGAGAGAAAGAAAGAGAGAGAAAGAAAGAGAGAGTGTAGAGCGTGTAGAGAGAGAGAGAGAGAGTGTGTAGAGAGAGAGAGAGGGTGTTTTGTGATCGTACCCCAGTGTTAATAGAGAGGGAGAGAGAGAGAGAGAGAGAAAAGAATAACGTTTTTTGAGTCGGAAAAAACGCAATCAATCGCTTCGTTGTTGTTGTTGTTTGTGTGTGTAATAGAGTTTAGTAGCAGAGTTTAGAAGAAAGATCATGTCAGAAAACGAGAGCGCACCGACGTCGAGCGTTTTATTCGCTTCACACAAGCACTTGCAGAAGAGGTGCGCGAACCAAACCGCGGCGTACTTGGCGTGTAAAAAAGGGAACCAAGACCCGGAAATGTGTTTGAAGGAAGGCGCGAAAGTGACCGGTTGCATGTTGGACGTTCTGAAAGACTTGAGAGGGAAATGCCCGGAAACGATGAATAAATACGCGGCGTGCATGGACTATCGATCGAACCAATTCGAAAAGTGCCGAAAGGAGCAAGCCGCGTTCGAAGAAGAGTGTCCGATATAAAAAGAATTATATTCTTTGCGATCAAAAAGCCCACCCCATCAGAATTGCCTATTATTTATAAATAGGTCGCTACTCTCACAGACAAATAACACTTTGATGATCTACACAACAAAGGAAAGGAACGTAGTAGTAAGTAAGAGTGAAGTAGTGCGTGTATTTCTAAACAACAACGACGAATAAATTTGAACACAGTATGCTATATATGATACAACAACGTTCTCTTTCTTATCGCCGCTAGCTGATTTCTTTCTATTTTTATTGTACTTTTGCGCCTCCTGTCGCAACTTTCACAGCAGCAACTGGTCTTCGCCCGATCGTTATGCACTGAATAGTATCACCAACTTGAAAATCGGTAATATCATCGAGCGAAACGCCACAATCTGTACCTTTACCTACGCTTTCAACCTCTAATCTGTGTCTACGAATGGATGAACAGCTGAAGAGGGCACCTTCTTCGTGTATAGGGACGCCATCTCGTAGAATCCTAAACTTTTCCGTCGATTTGATGGAGCCGATCGAGACGACGCAACCAGCCACGAGAGAAGCGTTGTTCTTTTTTGTTCCGGTCATGTCAAAAATCTGCACGATGTCTGCTTCACCGACGATTTCTTCGTATTCTTCCATCGGCGCTTTCAGCGAGAGCATGGCACCGACTTCGTCTAATAAACGATAGATTACGTTTTGTCGTACGATTTGAACGCCTTTCGACTTTGCCAAGCTTTGTAAGCTCTTGTTTGGTTCACGCACGTTGAAACCTAGAATAGGTGCGTTTATAGCGCCGGCGAGCTGAACGTCTCCTTCAGTTATTTGCCCAGCTCCAGTAAAGACAACTTTCACGCCAACTTTACCGGTACCGAGACCAACGACTGAATCTCTGACAGCTTCTGCGGTCCCTTGAACGTCCGCTTTGACGATCAAATTCAACTCTTGATATCCATCATCAATTGTTTCGTCATTACCACCGCTATTATCACCTCCTCTTCCAGACAAAACCGATGTAATCGAAGACGTTCCCGTCGCATCGGCACTTTGCAAACGTATTCGCTCGAGACGTTCTTCTCGTGCTTCGCTTAAACGTCTCGCGCGTTCTTCCGAAGGTACCGACTGGATTGCATCTCCTGCGTTTGGAACTGTTTTTAAACCCATCATCTCGAAAGGATCGCCCGGTTCTACGGATTTAAGTTCCTCTCCTTTCGCGTTTCTTAGCGAACGAACTTTACCCCAGCTTGAGCCGCAGAGAACAAAGTCACCGACTTCGAGCGTTCCTCGTTTCAACACCGCGTTCACTATTGGTCCTCTCCCTTTATCTAATCGAGCCTCTAAAGCCGCTCCGTGAACGAGCGATTTATCCATTTTTGTGTCTAAATCTATAAGCTCTGACTCTAAAAGTAATGCTTCCGAGAGCTCTTTCAAACCTTCACCAGTGTGCGCAGAGACTCGCACGACCTGTACGTTCCCGCCAAACTTTTCGAGCTCTAACCCGAGATCACTCGCGACTTGCATTTCCATACTATCTGGATCTGCATTGTGCTTATCGCACTTTGTCAATGCAACTACGATTGGTACTTTTGCAACGCGCGCGTGCGCGCACGCCTCTTTCGTTTGTGGCATGACACCGTCGTCCGCCGCTACGACTAAAACGACAATATCTGTGATCGAAGCACCTCTTTGACGCATAGCCGAGAATGCTGCGTGGCCAGGCGTATCTAAAAATGTCAACTCTCCCAGACTATTATCGCTATTATTAAACTCTGGAAGCGTTACGACGAAAGCGCCTATGTGTTGCGTAATACCACCGGCTTCGCCATCCGCGACTGAAGCATTGCGCAAGGCGTCAAGTAAACTCGTCTTCCCGTGATCAACATGACCCATGACACACACCGTCGGTCGTCTTTTTTTCATAACCGCACTACTATCACGACTGCTACTACTACTACCACTACTACTACTATCATTATTATTGATGATGGTAATATCCACGTCCAACTCGGCAGCGATGAGCTCGATGGAATCCGCCGCCACGCTCTCTTCGATCGAAAGCGACGTCGAATCTCCAAGTGCTTCTAGAAGCTTGATAATCTGTTCGCTCTCGATGCCGAATGCCTTGGCGATTTCATTCACGGTCGATCCCTCGTTGATTCTCACGTGTCTTCTTTCCACCGCCGCTTTCGCTTTCACTTCCTTCTTCTCTACGACGCGTTCGACTTTCTTCCTCACGGTTCCTTTCCCAACCACCTTGATTTTCCGGTAAACGCTCGTGAAAGGTTGCTTTGATTTGTCTGCTGCTCCTTCTGTTTCTGTCTTTTGTGCTTTATCTCCTCCTCTCTCGTCTCCTCCTCTGTTTTGTTGTTGCTCTGTTGCGCCAACAGACGCTGGCGGCAGTTTTTTCTTGTTGAACTTCTTCGGTTTCCCTGCGCCGGATGGCGAACGATTCTGCCCAGGTCTGGCTTCTGCGATTGCGCTCGTCTGAAATTCTCTCACCGAATATGATGACGACGACGAGCACGCGCGATTGTTCGTCCTCCTCCTTCGTTCTTTTTCCTTCTCGCTTCTGCTCAACGAAACGAATTTGCGAGAATCATCATCGGCAAACTTCTTCTCTTCTTCTTCGAACAATCCAATCGTCGTCCTCGCGACTCTCCCGAGTATTTGACGACTCCTCCCATATTTGTATCGAGACAGAAGGAACATCTTCTACTCGTTCGTACGAACGGAGAGTTTTCGTCGTCTGAATCCTCGTCTGAATCGTCTTCTTAATACTATAATAATAACGATGAAATAAACAAACGAGGGAGGCTTGTAGGGAGAAAATTATTTGTGTGTGTAAAAAGAAAGCTTCTCTCTCTTGCTTTTTAAGTTTTTTTCGACTCGAGTGGTATTAGGGCGAAAGTGGTGTGATGAGGATTACGTCGTCCCCTCTCGGATAAATGTATAATATAGAACAAGGAAGGCTAATAATAAAACTACTACAAGAATGCTACTCTCTCATATATGTATATAATTGTTGCGCGCGCACTCACGCGGTTAATCGGTCTTCTTCGGCGCTTCCGAGACGATGGTATACACCGGAGGCACAGCGGCGGGATCCACGGTCGGGTAATTGGTCGGCGCTCGGTTCTTATCGCTGGGGCGGTGTTTCACCGGTCTGTTTTTGCGACTCTCCTTGGCGCCTTTCGGGCGGACGTGGTTTGCCGCGCTGATTCTGAGCGTAGAAATGCCTCCCGCAACGAATGCCATGATCTTTTGTTTTCTACTTACTTGTTTGTGTGTGTTATAATAGAACGCGCGCGTTTAAATGGAGAGAGAGAGAGAGAGAGAGATTTTAGACCCTTATCGCTGGACGGGCGAGAGAGGTTTCTTCTGGAAGAGGAGGTTTTTCCTTGTTTTTTTAACCCTGCTGTTTTTTTCCTGGTCTGTTGCTCAAAAGAAGAGATCGCTGTCTTCTTAAGATTTTCGTCGTCCTCGAAGAGATAAAAAAATCCAATCCAACTCTCTCATCATCATCATCACTCTTTTGCACGCGCCGGCGATTTCCTGCACACTTTAATAAAAGAAGAATTTACTAGTATTTCTCTTTAACGACAGCGCGCGCTTAAATCAGTGAAATGATGTCCGCTTTATCATCCTCGATGGTGAGCTCCCGAGTGGTTCTCAGACAATTTTCCTCCTCCTCTTCTTCTTCTTCTTCTTCATCCCAGTCAACAAGTAGAAAATCATCTACTTCTTCTTCTTCATCGAACAACAGAAGAACGAAAGTTCAAAGAGCCATCCGCGCTCAAGCTGTTCAGCAACACGAAATGACGGAAGGAGGCGTTTTGCTTCCCACCGGTTTGTACTGTCCGGACACCACCCAAACGTTCAGACGTAAAACCAGAACTATCCAAATCGGTAACGTGAAAGTTGGCTCGGATCACCCTATTGTGAAACAAACGATGACGACTTCGGATACGAGAGATGTGGACGCGACGGTGAACGAAATCATGCGATGCGCCGACGCTGGAGCTGAAATGGTCAGAATTACCGTTCAAGGTATGCAAGAAGCGAAAGCGTGCCAAGATATTAAGAACAAGTTGTTGCAAAGTGGCTATACCACTCCCATCATAGCCGATATCCACTTCGCGCCGAAAGTAGCGATGACGGTGGCGGATTGCTTGGACAAGATTCGAATCAACCCGGGCAACTTTGCTGATGGCAGAAAGAAATTTGAGGATATCTTGTACGAAACGGACGAGGAATACCAAGCGGAAATCGATGAGATTGAAGAGGTCTTCACGCCGTTGGTATTGAAGTGCAAAGCGAACAACGTCGCCATGCGTATCGGTACCAACCACGGATCTTTGTCTGCGCGTACTTTGTCCAGATTCGGAGATACTCCGGCTGGTATGGTCGAGTCTGCATTTGAATTTGCGAGAATTTGCCGCAAACACGATTATCACAACTTTGTGTTTTCGATGAAAGCCTCGAACCCGTTGGTCATGGTTCAAGCTTATCGCTTGTTGTCGTACGAGATGTACAAGCTTGGATGGGATTATCCGTTGCACTTGGGGGTTACTGAAGCTGGCGAGGGTGAAGATGGTAGAATGAAGTCTTCCATTGGTATTGGTGCGTTATTGCTCGATGGTTTAGGGGATACGATTCGTGTTTCGTTGACGGAAGCCTCTGAGTTGGAGATAGAACCGTGCACGAGATTGGCGAACCTCGGCATGAAGGCGTGTGCGGAAAAGTTGGGCGGTGAGGACAAATTCACCGAAACAAAGAGAGATTTCCAATCGTTTGAAAGATTTAATGGTGATTTGCCGGAACAAAAGGCTGACGAAACCATCGATTACAGAAACGTCTTACACAGAGACGGTTCGGTAATCAGCGCAGTCACGGTGGAACAATTAGAATCTGAAGATCAGTTTTACGCCGAGTTGGGTTGCATGCTCGCCGTTGGTATGCCGCTCAGAGACATCGCGACGTCTGATTCTATCTTGTTGAGACAAGCCCCGCAAGCTTCTCAAGAAAAGGCCATGAGAAGTATCCGAAGATTGCAAGAGATTGGCTGCGGCGTTCTCGTCCCGGAAGCCGAGTTGAAGAAGAACCCGGTGCCGAACGCGATTGCTATCGTATCTTTGGCGCAAGCTATCGCCAAGGAAGCGTTGCCAGAATGCGCCGAACGGTTTGCCGTCACTTTGAACGGCTCCGAGAGCAACGAAGATTTAGCAAAATTGAAGGACATCGATGCCATCATGCTCTTGATTCAAACCGAAAAAGGACGGTCGAGAATCCACTCCTCGAGAAGAATCTTTGAAGTGTTGCAAGCGAATGGCGTGAAGATTCCGGTGATTCACCACAAGCACATCGTTGATGGCGACAAATCTGACGTCGTTATCCAGTGTGGTGCTCAAGTTGGTGGCTTGTTGTGCGATGGTAACGGTGACGGCGTCCTCTTGGAATACGTCGGAAACGAAAAAATTCCATTAAGCTTTTTGAGAACGACTTCGTTCGGTTTGCTCCAAGGCTCGCGCATGAGAAACACGAAGACGGAATACGTTTCGTGCCCGTCGTGCGGTCGTACGTTGTTTGACTTGCAAGAAGTCACCGCCCAAATTGCTGAAAAGACTGGTCACTTGCCGGGTGTCGCTATTGCCGTCATGGGCTGCATCGTGAACGGTCCAGGGGAGATGGCGGATGCCGATTTTGGTTACGTCGGAGGCGCTCCTGGTAAAATCGATTTGTACGTCGGGAAGGAAGTCGTCAGAAGAGGTATCCCGATGGAAGGCGCGACTGAGGAGTTGATTGAATTGATCAAGGAGCACGATCGATGGGTCGAACCGAAAGAAAAAGCCGCAGTTGCCGCGTAAAAAAGTACTTTAAAGGAAAGCGCTGCGGGGTTCATCAAAGCAGTTGTTTTTACTCTTGATAAGTTTATTAATATAGCATTTTTGACGTGACTTCTACTCAAAAATAAATCATTTGTTCTCGCTCACTCTCAATCTCTTTCTCTCTCACACATACGCTCACTCTTTTTCTTGTTTGGATGTTGTTGTTATTGTTGTACCCTGGTACCAAGGTACTGTTTATGTTTGTTACTTTTCTTCTACTAGATTTTATCTAACGCTTGTTTGAAATCCGCTTCGATATCTGCGTAATCTTCGATACCACACGCGAATCGAACGAGATTGTCTTTAATACCAATCGCCGCTCTTTTTTCAGGTCCTTGATCCCAGTAAGAAACAACCGTCGGTTGTTCGATCAACGATTCGACACCTCCCAAAGACGGCGCGATGTACGGCAACCTGCATTCGTCGATAAACTTGGCGGTTTGCCACAAATCTCCGTCGACTTCAAAAGAAACAACCCCGCCAAAACCAGTCATATATTTCTTCGCTACCTCGTGATCTTGATGCGATTTCAAGCCCGGATAGTGAACTTTTGCAATCTTTGGGTGTGCCTCCAACCATTCGGCTAACCTTTGCGCGTTCGAGTTGTGTCTTTCGACTCTTAAACTCAACGTTTTCAAACCTCTCAAAATCAAGTACGCGGCGTGCGGGTCCAAAACCCCTCCGACAATGTTGTGGAACGCTCTCACTTTACTCACGGCTTCTTTTTGTCCAACAATGACACCAGCTAGCACGTCGTTGTGACCTCCCATATACTTGGACGCGGAGTGAATGACCAGATCTGCTCCAAACTTGAGCGGCTTCAAGTTACACGGCGTCGCGAAAGTCCCGTCGATGCACACTAAGCATCCTTTTGGTTTGCACATCTTTGAAATTCTGTCGATATCAACGCACCTTAAATAAGGGTTCGTCGGCGACTCAGAAAAGTACAAGGAACAGTCGTGTTCGTCCAAAGCTTTTTGCAAACCATCGTAATCGGACGGATCCAAAACCGTCGACGTGATACCCATCTTCGGGAGAAACGTTTGGATAAACTGACGGGTTCTTCTGTAGCAATCCGTAGTGGTGACGATGTGTCCTCCGGCTGGAACCAAAGAAAGAAGCATGGTCACTGCGGTGCACATCCCGGAAGCAGATAGTAAGCAATCGTCGCCACCTTCCAATAAGCGAATTTTCTCTTCCACCGCCCGCGTGGTCGGGTTCCCGTACCTCCCGTACTCGAACGACCCGTAGTTACCCTCTTGATAATCGATCAACTCTTGGGTATCTTTAAACGTATACGTGGACGTGCACACGATTGGAGTCGTCAAGGAATCTGAGATTCTCGGTCTCCCACCTCTCTCGCCGTTGTGAACGGCTTGCGTGGATTCTCCCCAATCGTTGTCTGGCGTGACCGAGTTCGATACCGCTTTTATTATCATCGTCTGTTTTTTAGTTTGTTTTCCTGAGGAGGAGGAAGAGGAGGAAGCATGTCGTCCTTTCTTTCGAAGCGAGAGGACTTTGGTATTCACGAGAGCCGCTCGGGCGGAGGATGACGTCAACGCGCTCGTGTGTGTGTTCATATTGTATGTGTTGCTTTGTTTAGAATACAATAAACCTGATGAGTATTGATGATGATGATGAAGAGTCTATCTCGTCAGTGATTAGAAAAGGACTATATAGAATAAAAATCCATCGAACCGCACCGCTTTTGGTCTCTCGATGGAGATGAGAGAAAAAAGTCATCGCGAGACGACGCAAAGGATAAGACAATATTAATACGCGTTGAGTATCCCTCGCACGCGTTTAAATAGGCATACACGAGACGATGACGCGCGCGTCGGGGGAGATGTCGAAAGAAGAGATCGTTGGAAGTCTTACCTGTGAGAGAGAGATATTGTTACAAACGAAGTGCGCGTGTGTGTTACCCTCACTGAAATGATGAAGCAGATTATCTGACGCACACTAATAAGCACCATACAAAATGGACAAAATAGGTTAATTTTTTGCTCATTTTTTGCCTTTGATTTTTGATCGGTTCGTTGGAGTTAAAGGTGAAACGAGCTTTGAACAAAAACAACAAACAACAACAAAGAACAGGTATGCATACTACAGTAGTAGTAGTAGTAGTAGTAGTGGTAGTATCATTAGTATCATCAGTATCATTATTCAAGGGAAATGCCAAACCCAAGGTTTATAGGTTGACTCTCCAACTTCCAAGGCGCTTGGCTCAACTGAAACTGACTGGCGCCTTCGGACGCTCTCGCGAGAAGGAGGTCTTGGTCCAGAAAAGTCGAGGTTTCTTCCGGGTACCAGACGCCGTAGGAACTCTCTCCTTCCAACATGGCCAATGCGAACGCGGCGACGCTTTGACCGACGCACTCGCTCAGCTTGTTGTGCGTGAATAAACTCGTGCTAATCTTACCGTCTTTCAGTTTACAGTCGATCTTTATGCTCATCTTCTCTCCAACCGCGGCGTCGACGAGTTTCACGAGAGGCATCAACGCCGAAGCGACTTGTTGGATCAACTCCTTGTTTTTTAAAACATCAGACGGTAATAATCGAGCCATGGCGACCATGGCCGTGTTCCAAATTCCAGGACTCGTTCCAAAACGAGCTTTGATGGTCGGCACGTTGAATATTTTGTGTGTGCTTTCGACTTCAGGCAAGTTGTAGAGGAAAATTTCGCGTTTTCCAACGCCTTTACCGAAATCGACAACTTTCCGCGAACTCGCCGCTTCCATTCGAACTTCGTTCCCGTTTTCGTATATCGTGACTTCTTCGCCGCACAAGAGGAAACTGGTTGCTAATATCGTGCTGCCTACGCCACCGGAGCCGGCGGTGAAATAGTTATACAATAAGTACTCGATTTCGTCTTTCTCTTCTTGCGATGAGGACGATGATTCCGCTGCTTCGTCTTCGTCGTTTCTCTCCCGGGCAATCTTGGCATCCCTCAGTTGGTTCTCGATCGCTTTCGCAGCCATGATATTCGAGACGCCCGGGTAGATGCCACCGCTCGTGATTGCGGTGACTTTACTCGCCTTTGCTTTGGCGTCCAAACTCTTCGCGTTTTTCGCGTACGACCCGTCGTCGCACACGTCCAAGTAGTTTGGTACGCTCAGGTTGATGCACGCCTCTAAAATGTTGCACGTCTTCACTGTTTGGAACGGTCCCGCGGTGTTGATGACTAAGTCAGCGCCTTTAATGGCACTTTCGATGGATTGGATATCGGAGACGTCCACTTCCCGGAACGTCGTCGTTTTAGACCGTAATCCAGGATATCTCGAAACTGTTTCCTCGAACGACGCTTTGTTTCTAGAGGCTAGAACTATTTTCGAAGACGGGGAGGATTCGGAGAGAGCTTTCTGAATCGCATTCGCAGAGCTCGAACCGACTCGACCGGTGCCTCCGATGATGACAATCGTTTTGTCTCCTTCTAAGGAAGAAGATACGGACACTGATGATTTTTGCAATCGCCGTCCCGACGAAGACACGAGCTGTTGACGGTTGTTATTGTCGCGAAAAACACATCGGTTACACTGATATCTTCGTAACGAATGGGGCAACGAGAAGGATGAGGTCGTGACAGTCGCGCTCATACTGTGTGTTCGATTTTGGGCAAGCGCTTTTTTTGTGCCGTGATGAGGTACATTTTACTTCCTCTCGAAAGGTGGAAAACGAGAAGTTCCTCTATATTATATAGAAATAACTCGAGCAAGAAGTTTATGTAATTATATTGATATGAATTACTATATATAAATATTTATTACTATAGATTTAGGTACGATAATTAAATATTCTTGAATTAAATATATTTTTTAGTTTCTCTTTCCTATTAAATCACATATATGTCCAAAAATCCGTAGATTATAGCCTATATTATAGATACAAAATAATAGATTGTGAAATGCGCTGGATTTTTCCAATATAGATACAATGAATCTCGTATCAGGGATATTCTTTTTTTTATTATTTCCGAATAATTTCATATTTCGCGTGAATCAGACAATTTCCCGAATATTATTACGTATATATTGATATTATTAAATATTGTGCCAGCATATATTGAAAATATTGTAAGAAATTAGAAAAATCGGGGCAAGAGTTAATTCTGATTTTTTATTTTTGTATTTAATTTTTTTGGAGCAGAAAAATTCTTTTGGAGCGACAAAAAAAACGCTTC
>Ga0181606_10005101_pt1 | contig 10875 bp, 12 predicted proteins | sample 041ome_10_FD_132994 | JGI IMG/M metagenome (GOLD analysis project Ga0181606, IMG submission 132994) | Coastal salt marsh microbial communities from the Groves Creek Marsh, Skidaway Island, Georgia - 041412US metaG (megahit assembly) | ecosystem: Environmental > Aquatic > Marine > Intertidal...
AAAGGTAGAATAGCTATCGTAATGCATCCAAAGATTATATCCTGGAGTTAGCTTTAAAAAGTTATAATGATGTATTTTATTTTCAAACGGTGTTAGATAACTTTTTAATTCATCGTCAATTTTAGGATTGAGCGCCATGTAATGCTTAGAACATTCCTTCGGCATGTCGAGAGCTTTGTACTTTTTTTCAAGACTTATTTTATTTTTTGTTGCAAAATTATCCCATACATCATGCGAAGGAACTTCGTCAATCATGTAAGTTTCTTTCCAATCAAACTTATCAAAATTCATTATAATTCAAACTTTTCTTTATATGCTGCTTATTATATATCAATATATCTTGCATATCCAACTGCATCCTGACTAGTTCTTCTGTAGTAAGAGATGCTATTGTATCGATTACATTAAATATTTTCTCCATACGAAGTGTATGATCAGTTTCTGTATCATAAGATTCGTCCCAATATTTGTCAAATGTTTTAAAGCCCATTTGTTTAAGTGTTTTTAATGCATACGGTGTACCTACAATAACGAACGGCATACAGTTTATTATGGATGTCATAGTTTTATCACTTACATAATAAGTAAGATCAAGATAACTAGATTCTGATACAATACTACAAAACACGTTGCTGTACGGATGCGAAGATATAGACGGCATATCGTTATAATTAGGTAACAAAAATCTATCTAAAATGTTGCCATTTATTTTTATAGAGTCGCTTGCTGGAATATCAACAGATAATGGAGCAGAGCTATTTAACTTATTAAAACCTAATAACAGTTTATCACTAGGCTCAAACCAAATATTTTTTTTAAATGATTCTTCAGTTGATGTGTAATACCAACTAATTTTAGAATTATAATTTGATAGGTAAGAAGCAACTACATGACGGAACGGCTCGTATCTCCAATTAAGATTAACAAAAGTATATTCGATATCTTTTTTTGGATCAGGTATTATATCTTGTGTTTGATTAAAATTTTCTAAAAATAAATCACGATATTTAATAGTAAAATTATCATATCTTGGTAGTGCTTCTGCTACCCCGTGCTCAGGAAGAAATACTGTAACATTTGTTAAATCATTATTTCTTATAAGATCTTGAACACTATCCAATTGCCCGCATCTTGGGTCAGAAAAAATTCCAGCATTTAATCCTGTATCACTATTAGCTCCTAAGAAAATAGAGTGATCTAAATTACTATGATGCTTTCTATCTCCGTTATACTTCATGAGATTTTCAGTTAAAAAAATGTGTAAGCCTTTTTCATTTAATAACTTAATAGTATTTGAGTCGTATACAACGTGCATCTGTGGACATTCAAATGTATTATTAAATATCAAATACGGATATTCGTAATCACCTAATAGTTTCATATATTTTTTAAAGTCGTCTATCTTTGGCGCATGGAAGTATTCGTGGCCAGACTTAAATGTTTCTAAAGGATATCTAAGATTATCGTCCAATATGATATAAGGTTTTGTAAAATTTTCTAATAGATAAATTACATCAACTTGCATCATCAATACCTGTTATTTGTAAGGTATATCTATTAGTTATACCTAAATTTATAGCACTATGTATATCAGTGCCTTGCCAAGATACTATATCGCCGCGTTTCCAGTTAGAGTACACTCTGTCTTTTACAATCAACATATGTCCAATCTCGCAATCTTCAAGAAATATAATATGTCTTTTTATTAAATTTAAATCAGTAACATTGTATTTGTTTGCATAAAATGCGTATTTGTCGCTATGCATAGGCAAGTAATGTCCTGGTGATAATTTATGTATACATACTCCTATGTGTTTAAGATTGGGGAACAATAGTTTTACTGACTCTGTTAAAGAATTATCGTTATTATATTGATGCAATCCTATACTGATCTTTTCAATATTATGTCCACAATCTTTCCATAGTTGTAATTGTTCTGTGTCCTTAAATTGCTCTAAGGTGTATGTAATATCTTTATAAAAATCATTCCAAAAGGGTAATATGCTCATATTATATTTATAGTACTAATGAGACGATAAATATAATTATGATAGTAGAAACCTCTCATAATGTATCTCATAATATACTGTCACAAGCGTTAGAGCAATTGCCCAGTATAAATTCAAAACTTGCATTAAACTATCCTACTGGTAGTTTCTTTTATGATCCGTGGGTAATTAAAGACGAATTTAAAAATACAGTATGGGAAGAAATTTTAAATTCTTTACCTTATAATAAAGGAGAAGCAAGACTTATAGATCTAGACATTAAAACATGTTATATGATGCATTCGGATATTGACGACAGATGGCATTTATCTTTTAAGAATGACCCTAGCTATTTGATAGATTTAAAAACTGATCAAATGTTTAAAATTGTTCCTGGAATATGGCACGACATGGATGCAGGAATATTACATAGTGCGGTAAACTTTGGAGAAACAAATCGCACACAGTTAGTTGTAAGAAAGCTATTAGAACACCATACAATAGTCAATCCAATAAATGTTAAATTAGGTGTAGAAAATATAACAAACAATTATAGGTTTTTAATAGACACTCATTTAAGTCCTGTTTTTAATAAATGGGCTAAAGGTAAGATGTTAGATAACTTTTCGTATGATGACGGAAAGTATATTAGCTTTACTATAGACCAACAAATACAACAACAATTAGAATCTGTCTGTAAAATCAGTGGCATGGATATAACAATAAAATATGAGACTGTTTAGAAAATTTGTAAATGGACAACTTTGTATAGCAACTCCTATATATGAAGGACACTATAACGACGAAGTTTTTGTAATGTCTTTTAAAGATAAAGAATGGTTTGATGCTGAACTTAAAGGGTTAGCTGCTGTGTCAACAAAGTTTTATTCGCCGGAAGTATTAGATGTCAATATTAAAAACAAACAAATTATATTAAAATGGAGAGATGCAACAAATTTAAATCACGCCTTTCATTATAATACAGCGCCAAGTGATTGGAAGCAACAAGTTAAGTATATTATAGACGATTTAGAAAATTTTGGTATGTATAAAATAAATTGCTATCCTCATACATTTTATATAGATAACGATGTCATATGTGTAATGGATTTACACGCTTGTGTATTATACGATGACACTATATTAGAAAGCACTATTAGTAACATTATAAACGATAAAGATAGATTTAAATTTATTAATGGTATGTTAGATATTAAAAGTACATACGATTATACAATAGCCAACAATATAGGTAATTGGCCAGAGGAGTTATTAGATGATTAAGTTTATTGGAAACTGTAACAACTTAATAGACTGGAACAGTGTTATTGAAAAAATAAACAATGTAGAGCCTGCATATATTGGTCCAAAGCATGATGTAGGAATGGATGTTCCCGGAGTTGATAAAGTAATGGGTCCGCTACGTGATGCAGGTTACAAATCAAAAGCCGAAGGTGGAAACGGTGCTTGGGGTATGTATTTTCCTGGTACTAATTTTGACGAACAAATAGCACAACAATTTATGAAATTTGTCGGCATGACTAGTTATATAAACTGTTGGATCAGCAAAGTAATGCCTGGAGATGTTGCACCGTGGCACTGGGACATAACTGATGACGAAAAAACATTAGAAGCAAAAGGAAACTTAAAACGATTTCACTGTCACATAGATAAACCTAGACCGGGACATTACTTTCAATTAGAAGATAAAATATTTTTTAATGAAGCGCAAGGCAATGTTTATCAGTGGCCTGATCGTAAGAGCTGGCATGCTGGGGCTAATGCTGGACTAGAACCAAAGTATCTATTTAATATTTGGGGTCAATAACTTTCTAAAGTATCAATACCGAGCTTTTTTCTAAAATTATCAGTAAACTTACAATCAATTCGTAGACCGTACTCTACTTCATTAGAATGTTCTCCGCCGTGCCAATCTTGATCATTCCAAAATGCAGCATTAGAGTTTAGGTATACTTTATTTTGAGATTCAGGATCCCATATGTAAAAACCTCTTTTTGTACGATAACGTATATGTATAAATTCGTTATTGTGTGGAGTATATCCTTGATCATCGCCATCTTTCCCATCTAAGTCTCTATGCTCAAATGCATGTCCGTTATGATCGCAATGAAAAAATATAACGCGGCCAATTTGATTGATAACATTTTCTTGTACAAGATTTTCAACCCACTTAACAACTCCTGGAAAATATCGTTGTTCATCAGTTGGATTACGTTCTGCATTACGCTGATCCCACGAACCTTCTTCCCAAAGGAAATAATAATTGTAAGGATCATTTGCACCCAATGCACTTTTTAAATAACGTGTAAACAAGTTTCGCTGTTTATAATCTTTAAAGTCTTGTGGGAAGATCTCCATCCCTTGTTGCTTAATAGGATCATTATCAGGCAACTTTTGAAACTCTTCAAAAGCTGCATATATAGGTTTCCAGTTAAGTATATAACTAGCATCCTTAATATTAAACCCTGGAGCCATCCAAGTGCCTTCTTTTGCATACTCACGTGCAAGAGCAAACCCTTTACAAATCTCAGGGTGTAAGTTTCTAAATCCTTCTATATCCAAGTAAGGATCTAAGTTAATATAGGGCTTCCCGCCAATTCCTCTAATCATACTAATACTTATCAGGTAAGTACATACATGAACAAACGTTTTGGTTATTATTATAATAACGTACCAGGTAAGGGTATGTGTCGTAATAATTTAATTTATACTAGTCTAATTAGTGACGATAAAAAAATCTTTTGTCAATGGTATTACAACGACGAAGAATACCACGGCGGTCACAATCAAGTAGTTGACCCTGCACTTATGGATGAAAAATTTGAAAGAGAAATTAAGTTCCTTAGACTAATGGGCAAAGAGTATCCGCAGCATGTTCCTGTGTTTAGTATAGACGAAGCAGAGCGTAAAATATATTTAGAAATAGACGGTCCTGACATGTGGGAACAAGCAGGCTGTGTAGGAACAGACTACAGCAAAGTACTGCCTGATTGGGATAAACAAATGCTTGAGATATTACAAGCGTATAAAGATTTAGGTATACACAAATACAGTATGCACCCTTCGAGCTATTTTATTGTAGACGGAAAATTAAAGAGTATAAATTACTTTTTTACATATTGCAATGACGAGCCCTATAAAAGTTTATCAGAAGTAGAAAGTCACATTTATAGTACTCGCCAAGACGAAATGAGAAAAAATTTAAATAAGTTAGGCATTGACTGGCATAATCCCCAACCTTGGGGAACTATGGATAAACTGTGTTGGAATAGTTTTAAAACTAATTATAACGAAGAATTTATTAATAGGGCATTAAGTATATGACTAGCATAGTAGTTAAGAAAGATTGGAAACGTATTGGCATTAGTTTAAGTGGGGGTGCCGACAGTGCATTACTTGCATATCTTATACTCAAAGAAACAGATGCAGATATTTATTTTACTACTCAGATTAGGATGTGGAAGACACGCCCTTGGCAACGTTATGTTGCACAAGATGTAGTTGCATGGTTTCGCAATCACTTTACTAATCGTATACAACATATTGAAGGATTTATTCCTCCTGAAATGGAAGAACCTCATACAACGTATATTACAGACGAATATGGCAAATCTAAGCCAGGCAACCGTATTATACTTAGAGCACATAATGAATGGGTTGCACATACATATAAACTAGATGCGTGGTATGCTGCGGTTACTAAGAATCCCGAAGAAGTTCCGGGAGGATTGCCAGAACGTAACGAAGGTGTATTACCGTTACATACTACACACATGGGAGTTGACATTTATCATCCTTTCGTGTATACTACTAAAGACTGGATTGTAAAACAATACAGCGATAATAGAATTTTAGATTTATTTGACATTACTCGCAGTTGTGAAGGCGAGTTTGAAAATATAACATACGAAACATACACACCAGGGCAAACTGTTCCTACTTGTGGAGAGTGTTTTTGGTGTAAAGAAAGAGAATGGGCAATTGAGCAAGCAATCAAATAGTTGTACATTTTGTATGCATCCTTTTACTGGACTTGCTACTAGAGAAGACGGCGCAATTAAAGTTTGCTGCCGTAGTGCTCCTATTAGTTACATACAAAAAGAAACCCTTGAGGAAGCATGGAATAATGATACCATGCGTGAAGTTCGCCGTCAAGTTTTGAATAACGAGCGTCCAGACGTATGCAAACCGTGCTTTGACCTTGAAGATCAGGGTGTACAGAGCTTACGACAGCGTCATACAGCAGGGGTAATACCTGAGGCTAGGGTCAACTTATACCCTGATGCACTAGATGCTTTAAACGACGATTACAGCATGCCGTTTGAGTTTCCTACAATGGAAATCAAACTCAACAACTTGTGTAATCTAAAGTGTCGTATGTGTAATCCACTAGACAGCACTAGCTGGAAGGATTGGAACGAAGTGAAACCATTCTACGAAAAGGAAAATAATATTCTTATTCCTATTGTAGATGAACTTACTACTACGCCAGGGCAATACATTGGGCCGTTTGATAACTCAGACAACTGGTGGACTAGTTTTGAAAAACTACTGCCTTACTTTAGACGTGTAGAATTTGCGGGCGGTGAACCTTTAATGGATCCATACCATTATAAAATACTCGATAGGCTTGCAGAATACGGCGATAACATAGAACTAAAGTATGCTACAAACGGCACTACGCTAGGAATAAAGGGTGGAAGAACAATACACGACTATTGGCCTAAGTTTAAATCAATCGCTGTAAACGTAAGCATAGACGGGTTACACGATGTGTACGAATACATCAGAGGCAACGGTAAGTTTAGCGAAATAGAAGAAAATATAAAAATATTCAAAGCATTTCCTAATGTTACTCGTGTTGTTGGTGCGTTTACTGTACAAGCAAATAACATTATGCAAATTTGTGATGTAATTGATTACTTCTTAAACGATATGGGCATTGTGTTTTATTCGCATCGTGTAAACTATCCTATGGCACTAAGTGCGCAAACACTACCACCTGAATTAAAAGCAAAAGTTGTTAGTGACTTAGAAGATATGAAAACTAAAATTCTTGACTATGCTATTGTACAAGAACACGAACTTCTTAAAAAAGTTACTCTACAACAAATACAAGATAACATAAATTTCTTAACAGCAAAATGTATGTATGACACACACTGGCAAGACTGTGTAAACTTTAATCGTGCATTAGACAAGACTCGAGGACAAAGTTTCCTCGATACTACTCCGGAGTTTAAACAGTATGTATAAAGTTGAATCAAAATGGCCGCATCAAAATAGTATTAAAGTCGAATGGAATTTAGGTAAACGTTGTAACTTAGATTGTTCTTATTGTCCTGCTGAAATACACGACAACTTTAGTCCTCATACTAATATTAAAGTATTATTAGATACAATAGACGCACTTGCTGAATTAGATAAGCCTGTACGTGTAAGTTTTACAGGTGGCGAACCTTGTATACACCCAGACTTTGAAGAACTTATAAAACATGCTAGACAACGCCTTGACTGGATAAACGTAACTACTAACGGACTACGCAAGGCAGAGTGGTATGCAGAGGCACCAGTTGATCATTATGTGTTTAGCTTACACTTTGATAATGAACATTGGCAACGTGCTATGGACAATATTATGTTATTTGGACAGCATAATGAAAATATGGATAGAATACCATTTCAAGTAAATGTAATGGCGCATCATGAACACATGGACAAAGTTAAATTAGCTGTAGCAAGATTTCATGGACATAATATTCCTTATGTAATTAGGCGTATACGTTGGACCGCAGCAGAAGATCGCGATTGGTTTGATGATATGCGGTACGATGCTAAAGACTTAAAATGGATACTAGAAACAAGTGCAACAGCATTGCCTAATTGCGTTATTAACGACGATAAACTAAAACATGCAAACGATATTATTAAAGAAAATCTTAACGGATTTGAAGGATGGAGTTGTGCCGCTGGTATTCAAAGTCTAATGATTAACTGGGACGGCGAAGTACATCGTGCTACTTGCAGAGTAGGCGGAAGTTTAGGCAATATTTATAATGGTACGTTTGAACAACCTGAAGAATGGGTCACTTGCACACGCAAGTGGTGTACATGTGCTGCTGATATTCCATTAACTAAAGTTTCCACTTAGTCATCAGCATTTCTGGTTGACACCAACATTTATTTTTTGTACACACACTAGGTACAAGCTCTGGATTAAAAGTTTCAGTAAAATCTTTATCGTATAAATTATAAAACTTATCTTCACCGTAAATTAAATTTCCACAAGTTCCAGTAATCTTTCCGTCTTTTTGAATATTAATATTTTCTATACCAATATTACACATCCATCCTTCAAAATTATTTAAATCGTTTAAAGAGAAAAAGTTTCGATTAACTTTTTGTTTTGATCCGTCTTCATAAACTATAGTAGTTTTTCCTTTTACTACATTTTCCCATTCGTCTTTAAATATTCTCCAAACAGGTGGACGTCTTTTAACATTATCTTTAAAAATTTCTCGTTGTTTGGCAGTATACTGAGGTGGATGAACTTCCATTGCTGATATGAACCAAGGATTTCTACTTTTCTGTTTCATTATTTCCATAGCGTTAATACATTCGTCATATGCTGTAGGATCAATTAGCACTAGTGCGTTTAACGGAACTTTTTTATCATATACTAAATCTAAAACTTCGATATAATCATCAATACTTTCTGTTTCTTTATGATGATAACTAAACAACATCTTGTCAAACGCATCTGCATTTTTGTCCCACCATCTAAGTGTTCTTGAAGCATTTGAACTCATTGTTGTTTTAACATTAAATCTAGATTTTAAATCTCTCGAAAATCTAGCAACGTCTGGCCACAGAGACGGTTCGCCGCCTAGAATATTAACTTCGAATTTGTCTCGACCATTCTTGACATAGAATTCTAATAAGTGTATAAAGTTTTTTAGCAATTCGTCATAGTTATTATGCCATCTAGTGTCGCCGCCATTTGCGTAAGGACCACAGTACCAACATTTGTAGTTACAGTAATTGCCAACCATAAATTCAATTCGAAGCCTATTTTTTGGCTCCATAGTTTTAATTTTTATAATTTCATTGCTCATAATACTTCCTTTAACTCTGGGAAAATAGTTTTAAAGTCTAGTCCTCTAATAGCATCTAGTTTAGAAACATATTCTTTTGTTCCTTTAAGTAAATGACTATTGTCTGCGCTATCCATATGTTCTAATATTGCTTCCCAGCGTTTCCATCCATACGGATTAACTTCCCAAAAGTCGTTATCCTGTGTATAATTTGTCCAGAGCCAATCTTTAAACTCTATAAACTTTTGTCTAACTTGTGCTTTATATTCTTTTGGCAATACAGTGATGTTAAGAAATGTTGGAATGTGTACTAAATGCATATTAAATATTCCGCCTCCCATAAGAACATCTGCAACTTGTCCTACATTTACTTTTTTAAAGTTACTTTCAATTTTCCATTTAGCAAAATCAGGTAAATGCATTATATTAAAAATTTGTATTGCTGTTGCTATACTAATATGAATATTATCTGGTGTATTGTCTAAACGCCTAAGTGTACTTTCAACTTCTTTAAACTTTGTAGGAAACCGTATATATTCATCTCTTTCAAAACACGCATCAATACTAATAGCAAATTTAACTTTTCTAAACTTACTCCATAATTCAATAAGTTCTTCGTCAACCAATATGCCGTTTGAGTTATAACGTAACAATATATTTTGCTCGTATCCTTGGCGTACAATTTCCTCTAAGAACGTTTTGTGTTCTCGAATCATTAAAGGTTCACCACCGGCAAAATATACTTGCTTTAGGTTAGGAATCTGTGCATACAGTTCGTCCCAAAATTCTTTACGCTCGTGCCATTTATTATTAAACTCTTTTTTGTCCCAGCGCATTTGTTTCTTAACATCAGGGTCTTGCAGTACAGGAATAAGTTTCTGCCAGTCTGCAACCCATTTACTTGAATCATGAGGGCTACACATTACACACTTAATATTACAAGTATGTCCTAAACGTAAATCTAAATATTGTAATTGTTCAGGAACAGATCCGTCTTCTTGTGTTTGACGGATTAGTTCTGGAATATCAACACCTTCGTCTTTCCCCCAATAACCTGTTTCCCAAATTCGCTTACTAACAATACCATGTGCTTCTTCGTCAAAACACCCTTTACAACTTGCAGGTATCTTTCCGTTCAGCATAGTTGTACGCACACTTTTCATATAATCATTATTAAATGCTTCTAGGGGAGTATTACGTGCAAAGTTAGCAGGACGACCGTCTTCCATTTTAACAAGACCTACTTCGTGATCTTCACCTGCACCACTAGCATTTGCTGTACAACATAGTCGCATATCACCATTTGGTCTAGTTGCTAAGTGTATCCAAGGCAAAATACAAAATGTAGGAGTTCCTGCTACTTCTTCTATCATACCTTGGTACTTTTTTAAATTAGACATTTTTCTTCCTGCCAATCAACATAAATCGGTTGTATTTAGGTAATTCCATTTCACCTGCCCACATAAGATCTAAATTACTCATACGTTTAAAATCATCTAAATCTGTAGCACAACGAATATGTTCTTCGTGATCAAAGTAATCATTACTTTGTAGTATAACTATTGCACCGTTTGGTTGATTATCTAACCATTTATCATATTGTTCTTGAGTAATATGTTCACAACAAGTATTAATAACAACATCTGCATCTATTTTATAATCTATCATGTCTGCTGTTACTGCTTGGAAACGTCCGTCCATTTCATATCGTTTATTCATTGTTGTAGCAATTTCTTTACAGCCCGGATCAATGTCAATACTTGTAATCTTAC
>Ga0181606_10005109_pt1 | contig 10861 bp, 9 predicted proteins | sample 041ome_10_FD_132994 | JGI IMG/M metagenome (GOLD analysis project Ga0181606, IMG submission 132994) | Coastal salt marsh microbial communities from the Groves Creek Marsh, Skidaway Island, Georgia - 041412US metaG (megahit assembly) | ecosystem: Environmental > Aquatic > Marine > Intertidal zone...
TCCCAGGCGAATGCTCCAATCGCATAACCTGCAAGTCCTCCAAGCACCGAGGCAACCGAGCAGATGAGTGCAAAGGAGAAGGCTTTCTTGAGGTTGCCCAGACAAAGGGGGAGTAACAGAATATCAGGCGGAATGGGGAAGAAACTTGCCTCTGCAAATGATATCATTGCCAACCACAATCCAGATAGCTTCCGCTCGGCAAGGGATAGGGTCCACTCGTATATTCTTCTTAGGAGATTTGGTTTTTTCTTAGTCATGCAAAGTCTTTAAAAAAGGATCAGCCAAGAGTGGCGAGATAGGGCAATTCACGAAATTTACCGGCATAATCCAAGCCATAGCCAACCACAAATTGATTGGGTATGGAAAACCCAATCCAGTCTGCTTCATAATCATTTAACCGCCGTTCTTGCTTATCAAGGAAAACGCAGGTTTTGATCGATTTTGGACTGAGGGAAAGGATTTGCTCGCAGGCAAATTGCATGGTTTTTCCAGTGTCTAAAATATCATCCACTAATAAAACATGCATTCCTGATAAATCGGATTTTAAGCTGCCTCTAAGCTGGGGGGAAGACTGTGCTGAAGTGGAATTTCCATAGCTGGATATCCGTAGGCAATCCAATTGCGTGGGCACGCGGAGTTGTCTCAAAAGATCAGCGGTGAAAACAATTGCCCCATCAAGAATAGAGATCAGAAGGATTTCCTTGCCTTGGTAATGTTGATTAATTTCTTCACCCAGGGCTTGCAGGCGTTCTGCAATACGAGTGGCGGATAACAGCTCTTGAGGTTTCCCTGTGGTTGTCACAGTTGGCTTAGTAGCAGGTCAATGCTCGACTGGGCAGAAGATGCATACCCGCCACCGAACAAATTAAAGTGATTAAGCTCATGATAGAGATTGTAGAGGGTTTTACGCTGTGGAAAGCCTGAATTCAATGGGTATTCCTGATTGTAGGCATCGTAGAATGAAGAGGAGAATCCACCGAACATATAGGTGAACGCAAGATCAGCTTCACGATCCCCGTAGTAGGATGCCGGATCGTAAATAAAAGGGACTCCAGAGCTATCAAAACTGGCATTCCCTCCCCATAGATCACCGTGAAGCAAAGACGGGTGCGGGGAGTAATCGCAAAAGAAACTCTCCATAGATTCGAGTAGTTTGTGGGCACCATCAAATGTTCTGCCTTTGCTTTGAGCCAGTTTCAATTGAAACGCAAGGCGATGATCCCTGTAAAACTCAGACCAGCTGTCTGTTTTTGGATTGGGCTGAGGAGTGGCGCCGATGCAATTATCTCTTTTCCATCCAAAGAATGGCTGTTTGATCTTGTGCATCTTCGCCAAGAGTATTCCCAAATTTTCCTGTGACCCCGCAGATGATCGTCCTTCGTTGATAAATTCTAAGGCTAAAAAAGCCTTGTCCTTTGCCAAGCCATGAGCAATCACATCCGGAGCTATAACGGTTTGGGTCGCCCGAATCTCTTTTAATGCCTCAGCTTCCGCTTCAAAAAATGGAAGAAAGGAGGTTTGGTTGATCTTGAGAAAAAAAGTCCGCCCATCCTTCGAATGGATCTTAGATGCCTGGTTGATGCAGCCTCCTCCAATCGAAGAAGAGGACTGACACTTGAATAGAACGCCTGTCGCGTTGGATATTGCGTCGTCAATTTCTGACATCAATCTTCTTAAAGCTAGGCAAATTTTTTTTCCAACTCGTCAAGCAGTTGCACGCATCCATCATCAAGCAGATTGAGTACTTTTTCGAAGCCTGATGGCCCCCCGTAATAAGGATCAGGGACTTCTTTGTCTGAGGAGCTGACAAAATCACAAAATGGACGAATTTTATCTTTGAAAGAGTGATCTGGGGCCAATTTGTTGACTTCTGAAAAATTAAAGTTGTCCATTGTCACAATCAAATCGGCCTCGTGATAATCCTGGTCATTAATCATACGAGCAGCTCCTTCGATGGTGAGATTTCTTGCCCGAGCGGCTTGTCTCATCCGGGAATCAGGTGGATTGCCTTGGTGGGATGCAATTGTACCTGCGGAGTCGCAACTTATTTTTTTACTAAGTCCACGTTCTGCCACCAATTTCTTGAAAGTGCATTCAGCCGCCGGCGAGCGACAAATATTTCCCCAACATACAAACAGTACATGCATAAGTATTAAGGATGTGCCAACGATCGAAAGTTTTGACAAGGAGTAAACCAATCCTTGTCTATAATCCCGCATGGCTTGACTTTCAGCATAGTGACCATTGGATACAGGAACTTTGAAACAATCAGTTATTATTTTTGGATGCGGTTATGTCGGCTCTGAACTCGCTCGCGTTTGTCTGACTAAGGGTTGGCAAGTGTCGGCATTTACGCGGAATTTACAAACTGCGGATAACCTTGTGCAAATGGGTGCAGAGGTGCATACAGGAAACTTAGACTCAGATAGTTGGTGGAAGGAGATTCCCTGCTGCTTTGATTATGTGGTCAACACGGTGGGGGCCGCTTCTCCGACCGTTGAGGGGTACGAACAGTCCTACTTACACGGTATGCAATCCATACTTGGCTGGATTGAAAAGGGAGGAAAGCCATTGCAGTCTCTTATCTTTACCAGCAGCAGTTCCGTTTACCCTCAGACGGATGGCAGTTTAGTAAAGGAGAATTCATCTACCAATGGCGTCTCTGCAAGGGGTCAAATTTTATTAGCCGCAGAAAGAGAGTGCCTCAGCGGCGTTCCTCAGTTTTCCTTTCCGAGAAAGGTGATTCGTTTTTCTGGTCTTTATGGACCCGGTAGACATTTGCTGGTTGATAAAATCCGCCGTGGAGAACCAATGGGAGGCAGTCCAGGCCGATATCTTAATCTTCTTCACCGTGATGATGCAGTTTCCTCCATTTTATCTGTGCTAAGTTCTGCGGATGGATCAGAGGTTTTTAACGCTTGTGATGAACAGCATGCTACCCGTGGCCAGATTGCAAAATGGGTAGCCCGGAGGTTAGGGGTGCAAGAACCAAAATTTACAGGAATTGGTTCAGATAGAGGAGCCAACCGAAGAGTGGACTCATCCAAATTAAGGAAGACTTTTAACTGGGCACCAAAGTTTCCCGATTTTCAATCGGGATACGAAGATTTTCTTGCCAGAGAATAATCGAAACTCTTTTATTTTAGTTATGCCAGGTGTAGGAAAACTTCTTAAACAAGCTCAGAAAATGCAAAAACTGATGGAGGAGGCACAGGCCAAACTATCAGAAGAAATATTGGAAGTCAGTGGTGGGGGAGGAGCTGTTACTATCAAGATTACAGGACAGGGAGAATTTAAAGATCTTAAACTGGATCCTGAATTTCTCAAGGAAGACCCTGAATTCGTTTCTGAGGCAATTTTACAAGCGGTCGTCGATGCTTCGGAGCAAGCCAAGAAGAAAAGTGATGATGCCATGGGCAGCCTGACAAGCGGGGTTCAGATGCCCGGCTTCTTTTAAATTTCAAGTGCGTTGACCCCACATTACCAAGCCTTGGTGCAGGCTTTGAAACGCCTGCCCGGATTGGGGTACCGATCGGCTGAAAAAGTTGCTTTGCATCTGCTTGTGGAAAGCCCGCCTTCATCCAAAGCCTTGATCGATATTCTATCTCAGGCAAAAGCGGTGCTCGGTCCATGTGAAAGTTGTGGCAATTTGGCAGAAGAAAAACTCTGCTCCCTTTGCGTAAATGATGAACGTGATAGGTCTCAACTTTGTATAGTCGAAGGAGTTACCGATTTATTCGCGATGGAGCGGGCAGGGGTCTTTCGAGGTTTGTATCATGTGCTTCATGGGAAACTTGCTCCAGTTAGAGGTTTTGGACCTGATAAACTTAACATCGATATGCTGAAAAACCGTCTTTCAGCCGGAGGAATTCGTGAAGTTATACTTGCCCTTGGCAATGACTTGGAAGGGGAGGCTACCTGCAATTACCTAAACCAGGAAATTTTTAAAGGGTTTGACTTAGAAGTAACAAGAATAGGCTTTGGTTTGCCCAGTGGTGGAGGCGTAACTTACGCGGACGAAGTAACCTTACGGAGTGCATTGGAAGGGCGGAAGTCGCTTTAGAATTAAAAGACTGCCCATTTTTCGGTCGCATAGTTATAGTATCTATCTGATCGCCCGTTCTCGATATCGATGTAGATCCAAGAATCGCTAGAATTCATCCAGATGTAAGATTCTGCGAACGAACTTTTTTCGAACCAAAGCCAACCTAGCTGTCTATGCCAACACCAATATTCATTTTTTGCATATGTAGATTCTGTGTAAAGCCAGCCAATTGGGTAATGAAACATCCAACCATCTTCTCCCTGTAGAATATATCCAATCCATCCGCCTGTCCAAAACCCAGGAATTCTTTTAAAAACGGCATTGACGGAACTATTTTCCTCTAGAATCAGAGATGTCGAGGAAGCAAGGGGGTTTTGGACGGATGAGCCAGTCCACTGAGAAAACTCCCAACCCTCTAGTGCGGTTGCCTGAAGAGAAATCGTCGACCCGTATTCTAAGGTGCCTAGGGTAGTCACTTCTCCCCCTTCAATAACGGATACATTGAGATCGAGGGATAATTTCACGAAATTGGCAGTAATATTTATATCCTGATTTATGGTGATGGAGGTATTAGGATTTGCCGGATTGCTGATACCCTCACCAGACCAGTGTGAAAAGGAGTATCCTGGGTTTGGGGAAGCCGAAATTTCTGCCACGGAATCATAGGTATACAAATTAGCCCCAGTGACTGAACCACTGCCGTTTTTACCAATGGAGAGGGTATGGGAATTGATAGAAAAATGAGCGGTTATGTTTAGATCCTGATCCATAATCACGCTTGTGTTCGCACTAGTTGGATTGGAGATGCCATTTCCAGACCAGTGTGAAAAGGAGTATCCTGGGTTTGGGGAAGCCGAAATTTCAGCCACAGAATCGTAATTGTAAGAATCTGCTCCTAAGACTGAGCCGCCACCGTTTATGCCAATGGAGAGAGTATAGGAATTGATAGAAAAATGGGCGGTTATGTTTAGATCCTGATCCATAATCACGCTTGTGTTCGCACCAGTTGGATTGGAGATGCCATTTCCAGACCAGTGTGAAAAGGAGTATCCTGGGTTTGGGGAAGCCGAAATTTCTGCCACGGAATCATAGGTGTACAAATTAGCCCCAGTGACTGAACCACTGCCGTTTTTATCAATGGAGAGGGTATGGGAATTGATAGAAAAATGAGCGGTTATGTTTAGATCCTGATCCATAATTACGCTTGTGTTCGCCCTAGTTGGATTGGAGATGCCATTTCCAGACCAGCGTGAAAAGGAGTATCCTGGGTTTGGGGAAGCCGAAATTTCAGCCACAGAATCGTAATTGTAAGAATCTGCTCCTAAGACTGAGCCGCTACCGTTTATGTCAATGGAGAGAGTATAGGAATTGATAGAAAAATGGGCGGTTATGTTTAGATCCTGGTCCACGATAATGTTTGTATTTGCCTCATTTGCTGAAGCAAAAGTTCCGCCCGACCATCCGATGAAAGAATACCCATTTTGAGCAGTGGCAGATATATTGGCTTCTGTGTTTTCATTGTATTGATTCGCTCCGGATGTGATACCTCCTGCAGGAGGCTCAGACGAAATAATGAGTAAATATTTTTCAAGTGGGATAGGAATAAAGTAGGAGGTGATATTACGGTCTTCGGTCATATCGACAGTGGTGGACGAAGCATTGATATCGCTGACGCCATTGCCCACCCAATGAGAAAATGAATATCCTGAAGCAGGAGTTGCGGAAATCGTAGGACTGGATCCGTAATCATAAGTTCCGCTTCCGCTCTGGGAAGCGTTTCCTTCACCATTGGAGGAAATTGTAAGAGTATGAGAGTTAATCGAAAAAGTTGCCGTGGCGGTTCGGTTTGCATGGATGAGAATCGTAGTATTTTGCTCCGTGGGATTGGTGATTCCTTCTCCATCCCATGCTTGGAATGAGTAACCTGTGTTTGGTGTGGCAGTAATTTGAGCAAGCTTACCGTATTCAAAGGTTCCGGATCCAGAAGTAGTTCCACCATTTCCTGAAAATACCTCCAAAGAATGTGAATTGATGGTAAAAACCGCAGAAACATTGCGATTCTCGGTCATATCAACGGTTGTCGAAGGGTCATTGACATCGCTAACGCCATCGCCCACCCAATGAGAAAAGGAATATCCAGAAGCGGGGATGGCTGAAATCGTAGGATTAGATCCGTAATTATAATTTCCGTTTCCGCTCTGGGAAACCGTCCCTTGACCAGTGGTGGAAATCTCAAGTGAATGAGAGTTGGTGGAAAAGGTAGCAGAGATAGAAAGGTTTCCATTTATGAGAACCGTTGTGTTTCGTTCGTTAGAATTCGTTATGCCATCCCCGTCCCAGGTGAGGAAAGAGTAACCTGTGCTTGGTGTGGCAGTAATTTGAGCAAGCGTACCGTATTCAAAGGTTCCGGATCCAGATGCCGTTCCGCCATTGCCGGCTATTACCTCAAGAGAGTAGGGATTGATGGTAAAGACCGCAGAAATATTCCTGTCTTCAGTCATATCTACAGTGGTGGAAGAGCTATTGATATCACTAACGCCATCGCCCACCCAGTGAGAAAAGGAGTAGCCGGTAGCAGGAGTTGCGGAAATCGTAGGGTTGGAACCGTAATCATAATCCCCGCTTCCACTTTGGGAAACCGTCCCTTGACCAGTGGCGGAAATCCCAAGTGAATGAGAGTTGATGGAAAAGGTAGCAGAGATTGAACGATTTGCATGGATAAGAACCGTAGTATTTTGCTCTGTGGAATCTGTAATTTCTTCGCCATCCCAGGCTTGGAATGAGTAACCTATGTTTGGTGTGGCAGTAATTTGAGCAAGCGTGCCGTATTCAAAGGTTCCAGATCCAGAAACTGTACCACCATTTCCTGCAAGTACCTGCAAAGAATAAGAGTTGATAGTAAAAACCGCAGAAACATTGCGATTCCCTGTCATATCAATGGTTGTCGAAGGGTCATTGACATCGCTAATGCCATCGCCTGCCCAATGAGAAAATGAATAACCAGTGTTGGGCGTGGCACTGATGGCTACACTCGAGCCATTGGTGTGAGTTTGAGTTTCTGTCGGCGAAACTGTACCCCCTTGTCCTGCAGAAATACTAAGACTAAAGGTTTCCACAAAATTGGCGGTAATTTCTAAATTGGATGTTAGGTTGAATGTGTAGGGATTTTCTGCGGAAAGTGGATTTGAATCGTTGATCCAATTCACGAATTGATGGTTAACCGCCGGCTGTGCGTTTAGAGTTATCTCACTTCCCTGAGCAAAAGTACCTGCACCTGATACCTGACCGGCATTGCTAGGATTATTTACCATGGTAACTGTGTAACTTGGCCATGCTCCATCCCGCTTGATTGATCTTTGCAGGGTAGGCCAATCAGAACCAGCAATGCCATCTAATAAGCTGACTGAGTACAGTTTATAGTCATAGCACCCAAATAAAAGGGTGCCCTCGTTGGTTAATGTCAGGGATGAATCAACCACGGCATCGATAGTAAAGGGAAAATCACTTTCGGAACTATCCCAAACTTTTGTTCCTGTGCTGCTGTAACAGAATAAATGATTTTCTCCTCCGCCAGCATAGGCAATCACATAGACCTGTCCGTTGGAGTCGACAACTGGACTGCTGTAAAACACATCACCGACCAAGACTTCCCAGTTGGCTACATTCTCAGTCGTTGTGGAAAAAGTAGGGAGAGAGCGAAGATATCCGTCTCTGCCTGCAAAAAAAACATCATCATTCAGTCCGAGGACAGGGGATGAGTCCACCCGGTCTCCCGTTAGGTACTGCCAGTTTAAGGAACTGGATTCTCCATTGTCAGATAGGCTGTAACAGTATCCATTTCCGGAGCCAAAATATAAATTCCCCAGGCTGTCTATTGCCGGAGAAGAAAGAATGGAATTGTTTGTGTCGTTGATAACTTCGGTTTCATAGGTCCATTTCAGGGAGCCGTCAGAGTTGAGGGCATGGAAAACGCCACCTTCATCACCAAAATAAATCGTACCATCTTCACCGACCGCAGCAGATGCATAAACTGGGTCCCCCGCAAAGTACTCCCAGGCAAGGGAACCATCTTGGTTAAGCGCATAAAAAACGGAATCTTTGGAGCCGAAACAGATTAGGCCGCTGGAACTAATGGTGGGACTTGAGGTGATGTAATTATTGGTCTCATAGGTCCATTTAGCAGAGCCATCTGCACGGTTAACTGCGTGGAGTTTGTTATCCCAGGAGCCCACATAGATGGTACCATCCTCGCCAATGGTGGGAGTGGAATCAACCCAGTTGCCGGTTTCGTAGCTCCACTTGGGCGAACCGTTGGCATAGAAAGCATGAAGATGATTATCGTTGGATCCCACATAAATCACCCCATCATCTCCCACACTTGGAGTGGAAAAGATTACCCCTCCAGTGGTTCCTTGCCAAAGAAGGCTCGGAGTCGTTTGCCCAACCAATGGCTTAATGCTGATCAAACAGCATAAAAGCATGATAAAAGAGGGCTTCTTATAAGGTGAGGGCATTTACATGCAATGGGTAATAATAAGCTATTTTACCAAGGGAATAATTGCCAGTTTTTAGTATGAAAGTGAAAGAGGCATTGGAATAGATAAGGAAAACGAAGTGCCGGAGGAATTACTATGTTCCAATTGGAGGGATCCTTCCATGGATTCGGCAAGTTGGTAGGAAAGGGCCAATCCAATACCAGAACCTCCCGGTTTTGTGCTAGAGATAGGGCTAAATATTTTCTCGGTAATAGGAGAAGCTATTCCACCTGCATTGTCTGAGACAATAAGCTTTAAAATTCCTTCTTTGCTTGTATCGAATTTTAAACTGATTTCTGCATCTGTTTTGGCATCAATCGAATTCTTGAATAAATTTTCAAGGATTGCCAAGGTTAGCTGACATTGAAGATTGTTTAGTGAAATCTTCTTGCTGGAGCTTAATTGAACCAAAAGTTTCGCATCAGTGAAGTCTTGATCAAACCGTTTTTGGGCCAGCTCAACTAATTCGCCAATGCTCAAAGTGTATTGCTCTTTTCCTGCTTCAATTTCCTGCAGCGATTGTAACGTACGACTTACCATGCTTTGAATGTCTTCGACTGTCTTTTGTAGATCAGGCTCCATGAATCCTTCTTTTGTGATTAGTTCTCGGGTGATAGCTTGAAGGTTAGTTAGAGGAGTTTTAAGGCCGTGCATCAAGTGCCCAGTCATCGATCCAAGCCCTACGGTTTTATAAACCTGAGAAAGTTTTAAATTTGTTTCAGCTAAGACTTTTGATTGTTCAATAAGGCTGTGTTCTTTGGCTGCGAGTTGGCTGAATAATTTTTGGTATATAAGAGCCAACAAAAGCATAGCCCCAAGCATGAGGAATAAGCCTTGTTTGAGGATGGTTTGATCGATTACGTTTAAGGAGGTATGCAGGGGTTCCACCAGTAGCTGAAACTCCATCACATAGGAATGCTCTAATTCCTCCGAAAGAAGAAAAAGGCTCCAGGTTTCTTGTTCATTGATTTGGTGACTCCATCCCTCAAGCAAGACCTTGGTAAGAGTTTCACCATTTAGTGAAGAAAAATGTAAAGATGTGGAAAGATCCAATGATTTTCCAGAAAGATCATAGGCTTGTACTCCGAAAACTTGAGGGATGTTTAAGCATTCCAACGCGGCAAGTTCTAGTTTGTTCAAATCACTGAGAAAAGGAGCACTGGAAGAAATGTTTAGGTCACTGGAGAGTGAATTCAGTTCGATGTCCTGAAGATTCTCCTGAAGGGAGCTATCGAGGATGTGGAACTCCTGATCGATAGTCTGCTGGTGTAACTGGTTGCGTGATATTCCGAGCAAAATGATTATGATGCTCAGCATAACCAGGCTGGTGCCGGCAAAAGCAATCCATCCTCTTTGCTTGGTTGTGGATTTCAGTTTTCCCATGTCACACCCAGGCTCCAACTATTAGCATCTAGTAAGTAGGAAGTGTCATTGGATTTCTCACTCTCATGATTCCATTTCATATAGCTTATCCAATGTTCGCTGATTTGATAGGAAATAGATAAATCAAAGTTTAATCCTGAGCGTTCCAAGATTTGACCACCATCGAGGAGGCGGTACCCGTATGATGTTTCTGAGTAACCCATGGAGAAATCTGCAGACCATGGTTCAAATGAAAGTCCCTGAGCGAGAATTATTTTCCAGCGTTGGTAGTCATAATAATCACCTTGCTCATCCATGAATCTTTTGAAACCAATTTTTAATTCCGTTTCCTCGAAATTTCGGTGGTCGTGCTCATATTCTATGGAGGTGGATGCTTCCACAACTTTAGCAGTTAGCTTAGTACCAGTAACATTCCCGTCCGCTGTCTTGGGATTGCGGTGCTTAAAATTAGTGTTTTTTGCGGAAAAGCCAGTTTCCCATTTCCACCTTTCATCGAGTTCTCCTGAAAGTTTTATAGCCCAAAGTAGATCCTCACTAGTGTCATTTATGCTTTGATAGTCTTCCTGTTCAAAACCAACTTCAAGCTCGGATTTAAGGGATTCATTTAGCTGCCAGTTTATTCGGGGGCGAATCCCTGAACGATTTGACACTACTTTCATTCGATAGGGTAGACCAATCTCAGAAAAATCCATTCCCTGGTCAAAGTAAGTGTGCTGGATGCGTAATCCATATCCAAATGAAGATGAGGCAGGGTTGAAGGAATAGTCTATTTGGCCAATCATCATACCAGCCAGATCCTGATCTCTCAGGTCTGTGTACTTTTTACCTTCTCCTAAAAAATATAAAAGGAGTTGATGGACGGAACTTGCCTGACTCATCGAAAGTGCCTCAAGTCCCA
>Ga0181606_10005112_pt1 | contig 10857 bp, 10 predicted proteins | sample 041ome_10_FD_132994 | JGI IMG/M metagenome (GOLD analysis project Ga0181606, IMG submission 132994) | Coastal salt marsh microbial communities from the Groves Creek Marsh, Skidaway Island, Georgia - 041412US metaG (megahit assembly) | ecosystem: Environmental > Aquatic > Marine > Intertidal...
CAGTGGTGGTATTGTCATCCAGTTCCAGTTCTACGGATCCTGACAGCACGATGCCGTAATCCAGGCTATTGGTACGGTGCATTGGCGACTCACCACCAGGAAGCATGTCCACAATACGAATGACCGAACCCTGTTTGAGAGTCAGGCCGGCATCGCGTTTGCGCCCATCGGTGTTGTCATCGTTATCTGCCGGTAATACCGGACTGGTCCAGAGCAGGGAAAAGGCAGCATCACCGGAGGGAATGTTTTCAGGTTGAAACTGTTGATCGGAAATAAAAACTGCCTGACCTTTTTCATTATGCCCGGTCACTACGCGCCGGACTTTCTCAGGTTCGGAATTTTTCACTGGTTATTTCCTTGTCAGGGTTGTTTGACTACTCGCTGATCAAGCGTGCCGAATAACAGGGAGCCATCCGGGTGCGACACCTGCATGCGGATTCGGTCGCCGAATTTCATGAATGCGGTTTTGGGCTCCCCTTCATCGATCATTTCAATACCACGCCTTTCAGAGATGCAGGTAGAACCAACCTCGCGAAAGTTGTCGTTGGACACGGTGCCTGAGCCAATGATGGTGCCGGCACAAAGAGGTCTGGTGGCCGCCGCATGGGCGATCAGTTCATGAAAGCCTACTTCCATGGTGGCGCCATTGGGATGGCCAAAGCGCTTTTCATTCCAGTCCACCACCATATCAAGATGGAGTCTGCCGTCGTGCCAGGCCTCTCCTGCTTCTGAGGGGGTGATGGCAAAGGGGGCCATTGAGCAGGCCGGTTTGGCCTGAATCCAGCCAAAACCGGTTTTCATTTCTACCGGGGCAAGGGTACGTAATGACCAGTCATTGATTTGCACCAGCAGCTTGATGTGGGCCATTGCATCCTGTGCTGAAATACCCATGGGCACATCATCGATGATCACGCCAAACTCGCCTTCGAAATCAATACCATCCTCTTCACGCAGAAAGGGGATGTCTTCGCCGGGGCCATGGAAAAGATGTGACATGCCCTGATACATCAATGGTTTGTCATATTCCAGGGGCGGGAGCTTAAAGGCTTCCTGCATGAGCTTGCCATGGCTGGGAAAGGCAGAGCCGTCCAGCCACTGCCAGGCGCGGGGCAGGGGGGCTGTTATGTTCAGTGCTGCGATCGATTCACCTTCGCCTTTTTCCAGACGTTCACTGAGAATCTGACATGCCTTTTCAGCGGCATCCCATTGTTCAATGGCCTGCTGCAGGGTTTGAAAATTATCCGGAACCAGATAGCGGCTGCCATCACGGGAAACGACGACCAGTAGTCCATCAGGTGAGTTATTCGTGGCAGTAGCTAATTTCATAGTGGCCCCTGAAATTTTGTTTGTGCTTTTTTCTCAGATTTACCTAGCGCTGTTGCTTTACTCGTCAAAGATGGCAACGGCTCTTGTCCAGCCTGCGGAAGCGCCTTTGATTTTATGAGGGAAACAACTCACCGTGAATCCGGATGCAGGCAGTACTTCAAGATTATGTAATTTTTCCAGGTGACAATAACCAATGTCCTTACCTGCCTTGTGACCCTCCCAGATCAGGGAGGTGTCTCCGGTCTCCTTTACTTTTTCGGCGGTATAGGAAAAAGGCGCATCCCAGGACCAGGCATCTGTGCCGGTAACCTTGATGCCACGCTCAAGCAGATACATGGTGGCTTCATAGCCCATGCCACAACCGATATCGACGAAATTGGGATCACCAAGTGCTTTACCTGCAGCCGTGTTAACCAGCACGATATCCATAGCTTGCAGTTCAACATTGATTCGTTTCAGCTCGTCTTCAACTTCCTGTGCAGTGACCACGTGACCATTGGGGAAGTGACGAAAATCGAGTTTTACACCGGGACGAAAGCACCAGTCCAGAGGTACTTCATCGATGGTCATGGCCGGTTTGCCTCCATCCATGGTGGGGTGGAAATGCCACGGGGCATCAAGATGGGTGCCGTTATGGGTAGTCAGTTTGACCGTTTCAGCGGCGGCGAATCCTTTCCCGCCCGGGTATTGCTCCGCTTCAACGCCAGGAAAAAATATCTGGGCTTCCTTAACTGTTTCCGCATGATTCTGGTAAGTAATCTCCGGCCGCATGAAGGGTGGATCACTGATGACATCGTTTTCCAGATAGATGGACAGATCGACAAATTTACGTGGCATGGTTACTCCAAAAACTGCGTTACTATTTTGTGTAGGTGCCGAGGGTGTCAGCAAACCAGTCCGCTATGTAATCACAGCCAAAAGACATGTTGTCTGCTCCCACGTGTTCCACCCCCCCTTCGCGAGGAGTAAAAATCTTTAACTGGCGGTTGGGCGAATTCACCAGCTGTTCATAACTTTGCTGGGCATAATCGACATTAATCTGGCGATCCTCGGCACCGTGGGTTACCAGGAAGGGCACCTTGATTTTGTCCATCACACCATTGAGGGTCATGCCTTTGGCTTTTTCCAGGAATTCATCCATGTCCTGGCAGCCAAATACCCACATGACATGATTCCAGTAATGGGGTACCGGGTTTTCCCCTTCGCGATTCAGGCGTTTTTGCTGCACTTCAGCCCAGTTATGGTTTGCCCCCCAGACGGCGCCGGAAGCAAAGCGGGGTTCGAAGGCGACGGCGCGCGGGGCGAAGTGACCGCCCAGGGAAATGCCGGTCATGCCGATGCGATTGTTGTCGACAACATCCTGCTTTTCCAGCCAGTCGACCCAGGCTGAGGCCCATTCCTCACTGGCGTGGGTTGCCGGTAAATCATGCAGGCGCAGTGCTTCACCGGTACCTGGCTGGTCTACACACAGGCAGCTGATGCCGCGTTTTGCCAAAGCCAGTGGAAAGCCGCCAAGCCAGAGCATTTCCTTGCAACTGTCCAGGCCGTTACAAAAGACGACAACAGGACGTGGACCTTCTCCTTCACCGAGAGTCAGGTAGGCCGATAACATCGTGCCATTGGTATAGGGAATTTCGACACGCTGGATATTATCCTTCACATAGGCAGTGCCTTTGGAAAAAGCATTCAGTGCCTTTTGATAGGTTTCCTTGCGGCCTGGATGCCCGAGGCCCTGCATACGTTCCGCAGTCACATAGTAGATACTGGCTCGTTTGAGTTTGTTGCCGGCAGAAAACAGTCGGCCCTGCTCTTCATCCTCGGCTGCCAGTCCGGCAAGTTTGTCTGCCATCTTGACCCACTCTTCGAGAAACTGTGGAGTGCCTGCATCTGCACCATTATTGGCGGCGTCCTTGATGGGCTCGCACATGTCTATTATTTCACCAATCTTGCCGCCATTTTCCATGGCAATGGAAATGGAAAGGTTCCAGATATAGTTGGGAAAGTATTCAAATAATGCCATTGCGGTATTGCCTTTTATAAATAGTTTGCTACGAGAGCGACGCTGGTGTTAACCATGGTTTGTCACTATCTTGGAAATTACATTTTTTTAAATTACTAAATTGGCTGTGCGGTGATCTTGAACATCTCACCAGTTGCCTGGGCATTATTAATGAGTGGACCTTCACCAATTTGCCCCTTACAGATAGCCACTGATGATTCAACGATATAGCGGCAGCGTTCCGCCCGCCTTTTCATGAAGGCATTGAAAGCCGTTTCTACAGACGCTTCATTGCTTAATTCCTCGGCCAGAACCACACTGTCTTCAATAGCCATACCGGCACCCTGTCCAAGGTGGGGAGTAGTAGCGTGGGCTGCATCACCGATCAGGATGGTGCTGCCCTGATACCAGTTCCCATCCAGCATGAGCCAGTTGAGGGGTTTGTAGACAACCTCTTCATCCTCTGTAATCTGTTTGGCGTACTCGGCAATTACGGGAGGGGCATTTTTGAGTTTGTCACGCATGGCCTTGGCGATCCCCTCGGTGGGATACCTTGGATTACCGGGTTCCGGTGTGGTCACATACATGTACATGAGTTCTTCCGACAGAGGCACCAGTCCGGTGCCGATCGGGCCTTCGTAAACACACAGGGAGTCCATGTCAGCGGGACGCTTGAAGTTGTAGCGCCAAACGCCCTGACCGGCAAATTCGGGTGCCGGCGCTTCCGGGAAAATGATCTCCCGGATTTGTGAATAGACACCATCAGCACCAATCACTACATCATAGTGCTTGCTCGTGTCATCGGAAAAGCTGACCTGCGTACCGCTACCATCCTGTTGCATTTCGGTGACAATAACTCCGAGCCGGATGCTTGTACCCAGGCTGATCGCCTTATCCGCAAGCAGTTTCTGCAGGGCGCGGCGCCCAATGCCCAGTTGGGCCGGGTACTTGTCAGTGAGCTTGGGGGCAGGAATTTTAGCCACCAGCTCGCCATCGGGTTTAAACACATCTATACGTTCAAAGGGAAAGCTGGCTTCCAGATAATCGTCAATAATGCCAAGTTGCTCAACCGCCCGCACTACATTGGATTGCTGAATAATGCCAACGCCATAAACGGACCAGTCCGGGTCCTTTTCAACGATTTCAACAGCAAAGCCTTTTTGTCTTAACGCTATTGCTGACGTTAAGCCGGCGATGCCACCGCCAACAATCAGAATGGATAGATCTTTCATACCTTACCCCGTTACCAAAGTGTTCCTGAATTTTTAACGTAATTTATAGCATGCAATCATATTATTAAAACTGATAATTCTTATAGGATAGTATCAATATTATTGATTAATGGTGTTCGGTGGCTACCAGGAGCGCGGAATCACAGCTGCAGTATTTATAGACTGTCTGTTACTGTTTTGTGCACTAACTGGCGTAGCCACTTCAGGCCTTCATCTTTTTCCCGGGCAGCATGATATTGGAGCATGACGTGCATTACGGGAAAATCAAAAGGCAGCGGAGCGTATTTCAGGGGAAATACACTGGCGAACTTCATGGCCAGCCTTTTCTGGATGACGGCCAGGCGATTGGTGTTGGCCAGCAGCCAGGGCAGTGATGAAAAGTGGGGCGCATGGATATCTATGCGGCGTTTATAGCCCATTTTCTGCATGTTCCGTTCGGTGAAAGAGGGGGTGCTGTTGGGTCCTATAGAGACGGTCACATGGCTTGAGTCAAGAAAGGTATCTTCAGTAAGGGGCTTTTTAAAGACCGGGTTTTTGTCCCAGCCCACAATCACATGGGATTCTTCATAGAGTAATTCTGAAGGATGGTGGGGGGACAGAAATTCCTGTGGCACAAGCGACAAATCAATTTCGCCATTTTCAAATTTGCTGTTTAGGGTGTCCTCCGGAAGCCTGATATCCACTTTTATGCCCGGGGCGATAGTCTGCAAAGCGCTGATGGTGGGGGAAAGCAGGACGGTGGCGATGGAATCAGATGTCATCAAATGGAAAAAGCGTTCAGAGTGCGCCGGGTCGAACTCCGTGGACATGGCAATCAGGTCGTCCACCTGCTGGATGACGCGCTTGACCTCCGGCAGAAGCTCTTCTGCGTAAGACGTTGGAATCAGGCGCTTGCCATTTAATACCAGCAAGTCATCCTTGAAATAGTCCCGCAGCCTGGCAAGGGCAGCACTGGCTGCCGGCTGGCTCAGATGCAGGCGTTCCGCCGCTCTGGAAACACTGCGCTCCTCCAACAGGATATCAAGCGCGACCAGCAGATTCAGATCAAGCCCCTTCAGACGCATATATCCCCCCTATATATAGCTATAAGAATTATGAATACATCAATATAAAAACAAACAATTGGATTTATATCAATAGGGATGGTGTTATCTGTTTGTGGAATCAATAATTAGGGAAAGCCGTCCTGTTTGCCATTAACCTGGGCCGCTTTTAACTTGATTTCGAACGCCGATGGGATATGAATAAGGACACTAATAATGAGTAAAGTTTTCAAAAGCATAATTCTGCTGATTTTTTCCTTCTCTGCTATTGCGGCGGATTCACCAGCTGGAGTATTTATTACCCTGGGTACCGCTGGCGGACCCAATGCTGAAGTGACCAGATCACAACCAGCCAATGCTTTGGTGGTTGGCAGTGACGTCTACCTGGTTGATGCCGGGGATGGTGCCGGTGGCCAACTGGCCAAGGCTGGCTTTCTGGTGGAACGGGTTAAAGGCTTGTTTATAAGCCATCTGCATTTTGACCATACCGGTGGTGTGCTGGCGCTACTTGGCTTGCGTTTGCAGTTGAATGCTCCGGAAACGCTGGATATCTATGGCCCACCCGGCACTGGGAAATTCATAGAAGGTCTGCTTGAAGGAATGGCTCCTGCCATGGATGCAGCCTATGGCCTGCCAGGGCAGACCTGGCCATCAAAACTCAATGTAACGGAATTGGTGCACGGCTCCACCGTTGAGCTAGCTGGCGCAAGCGTCAAGGTGGCTGAAAATACCCACTACATAATTGAGGGAAACGATCAGTCCGATCTGCCCCATGAAGAAGGTTATGTCTCGCTTTCCTACCGCTTTGATCTTGCCAACAGGTCCATTGTCTACACTGGCGATACCGGGCCCAGCAGGGCGGTAACCGAGCTGGCGGCAAATGCCGATATTCTGGTGAGTGAAATGATGGATGTCCCTCTGGTACTTGAGGACATCAAACGTACACGCCCCAATATGCCGCCACAAATGCTTGCTGGAGTCTCGGCGCATTTGAATCCGCATCATTTGACCCCGCAACAGGTGGGCGAGTTGGCGGCAGCTGCCAATGTAAAAGAACTGGTTATCACCCATTTTGTGCCCAGTGTTACTTCACCTATTGATGAGCGCAAGTATCGCAATATGATTCGTGAACATTTTGATGGTGAAGTGATTTTTGCCAGTGACCTGGATCGTTTTTGATAGTGCGATGGATTAAATGATGAATAGTGCAATCAAGAAATACCTGATCAGGGAAACGCTGGTCAGTACCATAATAAATTCAGTGTTGAGTTTTGCGATTACCTTTTTGGTACTTGGCGGGAATGAGCTTGTGCTCAGACAGGCGCTGGTGATTGATGCGCTGCCACAAACTTTCGCGGTGACTTTCTTTAGTGTTTTTGTACCGACGTTTTTAACCAGAAAGAAAATAAAATCCGGCCAGCTGGAGACTTTACTATTCAGGAAAACCTGGTTGCCCAATCACGCATTTTTTCGTGCTGTATTATGCGGGCTGTTGGCAGCAATAGTTGGCGGGCTTGCGCATTTTGCTGTCCTGACTGGCCTGCAGATAGAAGAATTAATGATCAGCACAGTCTTTATCTATAAAACGCTTTACGGCGCAGCGATTTCAATCCTCATTACGCCGATTGCCTTGCGCATTGTTCTTCATGAAAGCGGGAAGTCCATATGACTGCTATTACGCTTTATATGGCGCCAGGTACCTGTGCACGGGTGCCGGCCATCGCGCTGGAAGAAGCCGGTGTGGACTTTGAAACGCAGCTCATTCGTTTCATGAAAGGCCAGCATAAATCACCGGATTACAAAAAAATAAATCCGAAGGGCAAGATCCCGGCGCTGGTAATTGAGGGCGAAGCGCTGACTGAAAATGTGGCCATAATTACGTATTTAAATCAGCATTTTCCAGACGCCAAGCTGATGCCCAAAACAGAGGATGCAATGGAAAAGGCGCGCCAGCTCGCTGACCTGTGTTTTTGTTCGGCGACGCTGCATCCGATTGTGACACGCATCAGGATGCCACATTTTTTTGCCAGTGAAGAGGCGGCTAAAAGCGTTTGGGAAAAAGGCTGTGATTCAATGCATGAATACTTCAGCATGATAGATGAGCGTCTCGGCAAGCAACCCTGGTGGTATGGTGAAAGCTGGAGTGCAATGGATGCTTATTTGTTCTGGATATACTGGCGCGTTGAAGGCGCAGAGTATCCCGTGAACAACTTCCCGAATTTTTCAGCCCATAAATCCCGCATGGAACAAAGGCCGGCTGTTCAGAGAGCTCTTGCCCGCGAGGCTGATGCCATGGCTCAACTGGAAGCGGAAGGTCTGGTTTTTACCCCCAAACCGGTTTGAAAAGTTAAGTAGAATATTGATCCTGAAAGTTTAAAAGCATTGTAATAGAAAAAAATAGTAGCGAAAAATAACCGAGAAGAATAGAAAGGAAAAATGATGAACATAATTGGTCCAGATGCACTGGTTTTCGGTGTAGAAAATGTAAAAGATTGTGAGCAATACCTGATTGATTATGGTTTGGATTCAGTGGGTGATGGTCGCTTTGAGGCCCTGGATGGAACCTCTATTGTTGTTCTGCCTGTAGACGATGCTTCACTACCGCCTGCGCTGCCGACGGGAAATATGCTGCGCAAAACTATCTATGGCGTAGCTGACCAGAATACACTGGATGCCATTGCTGAGGAACTTGGCACAGACCGGGAGGTAAATGTGCTTGATGATGGCTCTCTTGAGGCCAATGATGACCTTGGCTTTACCCTTGGCTTCCAGATCACAGTGCGTAAAGCCATCGACTTGCCGGCTGAAACAGTCAATGCTCCCGGTGCAGCGCCGCAGCGCCCTGTCAATGTTGCAGCGGCAGATCCTGACGCTGCGCCAAAACCCAGAAGCCTGTCTCATGTCGTTTATTTCGTGCCTGATGTGGCCAAAGGAGAGGCTTTTTATACGCAGCGTCTTGGCTTTCGCTGCACCGATCGCTTTACCAATGCGGGACCATTTCTGCGCCCGGCTGGTACCCAGGACCACCATACCCTGTTCATGATTCAGACCCCGCCATTCCTGCAGGGCTGCGAACATTTTACTTTCCATATGGGTGGTCCCAGTGAGGTGATGCAGGCGGGGACGCGTTTTGTAGAGAAGGGTTACGAGTCTTTTTGGGGACCGGGTCGCCATATATTTGGTTCCAACTGGTTCTGGTATTTCAACAGCCCCTTTGGCTGTCATGTGGAATACGATGCGGATATGGACATTCATGATGATGAATGGACTGCACGGGAAGCCCTGTCATCGGAAGATACCTCGCAGATATTTCTGTTCCATCACAGAGACAAATGGTTCCCCAGTGGTGGTCCACCACCGGCGAAAGAATAACAAAACAATTCAATGTTATTGTTTTGATTACTTCATTTATAAAGCTTTGCCATCTCGAAGAATTACAGGACGGCGCTGCCCTGGGTTTTGATCCTCTGGACAAAGGACAGGATACCCTGTTTGTTGTTCGGCAAGGCCCTGTCCTGCGCTCGTATAAAAATGATTGTCCGCATTGGCCGGGCTCTCCAATGGCCTGGCGCAAGGATGAGTACCTTACTTCCGATCGTACTCATATAGCCTGCCATGGGCATGGAGCCCGCTTTGATATACAGTCAGGGCTATGTATTTCCGGTCCTTGTGAGGGGCAATCCCTGCAGTCTCTGGAAATAAAAATTGATGAAAGTGGATATGTGTATGTCAGGCTCGAAATGTCTGGAAAAACTGTTACTTGAAAACATCAATATTGATGATTCATAACTGCGATTGCTATGCTCAATGATACTTCAAATGACTCACTTCTCTGGTCTCTTGCTGATTCAAAAAAGCACGAAACAGCGATGTGGCGTTTTGCTGAATCCACCGTCGAATACCATCATGCTACCCCGGACAATTACACTGCGCTGCATGCATGGTCTGTAAACTCACCGGACCAGTTTTACGATTCGCTGTGGGATTTCCTCGGCATTATTGGTGACAAGGGTGAGCAGGCTTTTATTGGTGATAAAGAGTTGCGCAAGGCTCAGTTTTATCCTGGTGCGCGTCTTAATTATGCCGAGAACCTGCTACAAAACGCCGATGACCGACTGGCCATCATTGCCCATCGGGATGATGGCACACGTCGCACCATTACCCGCCAGCAGCTTTATGAGCAGGTATCCCGGCTGGTGCAGGCATTGCAGGCTGAAAATATAGGGGTGGGAGATCGCGTCGCAGCGATTGTGACCAATGATATTGAGGCGATCATCGGCTACCTGGCCACTTCAGCAATTGGCGCAATCTGGTCATCCTGCTCGCCAGACTTTGGCCCCGCGGGAGCCAGTGATCGGCTCTGTCAGATTAATCCTGACATTCTTTTAGCCGTTCCTGATTATTCCTACAGCGGGAAATTTATTGATGTAATTTCCACCATCAAGGCGGTAGCCGAGAGCTGCCAACTGAAAAAAATTATTTTGCTTGCTGATGCCTCTGCTGAAACGGCCAAGTTCGATTTTGATTGCATGACTTTAGAGGAGTTTCTCTCTCCTTATGAGCCATGCCCGATTCCTTTCAAGCGTCTCCCCTATGATGCGCCGCTGGCCATTCTTTTTTCATCCGGTACAACAGGAAAACCCAAATGCATTGTGCACTCTGCCATGGGATTGTTAGTGCAACATAAAAAAGAATTGAAGCTGCATTGTGATTTACGTGAGAACGAGCACTTTTTCTATTTCACCACCTGTGGCTGGATGATGTGGAACTGGCAAGTTTCCGGTCTGGCGCTTGAGGCAACACTGGTTACCTATGATGGTAATCCTTTTTATCCAAAACGTGATCGCCTGCTGGACTTGATAGATGAAGAAAACATCTCAGTGTTTGGCACCTCGGCAAAATACATTGATGCCTGTAATAATTTTGGTCTTGAACCGGAAGCATCCCACAAACTGGATTCACTGCGCCTGATACTGTCCACTGGCTCACCACTCGTCCCGTCAAGTTTTGATTATATCTATGAGCAATTCAAAGCCGATGTTCAGGTGGCTTCCATTTCCGGAGGCACGGATATTTGTGCCTGTTTTCTGGGGGGAAATCCCTTGCTACCCGTATATCGGGGTGAACTTCAATGCAGTTTGCTGGGCATGGATACCGACACAGTAGATGACGAGGGAAACCCAGTAACAGGCGTGTCAGGAGAACTGGTGTGCCGCAATGCCCAGCTCACCATGCCGCTTGGTTTCTGGAATGATGA
>Ga0181606_10005115_pt1 | contig 10852 bp, 9 predicted proteins | sample 041ome_10_FD_132994 | JGI IMG/M metagenome (GOLD analysis project Ga0181606, IMG submission 132994) | Coastal salt marsh microbial communities from the Groves Creek Marsh, Skidaway Island, Georgia - 041412US metaG (megahit assembly) | ecosystem: Environmental > Aquatic > Marine > Intertidal zone...
CATTCAGATAGCCATTTTCGACGATGAAACGTGCCAATGATGCATATTCAGACGCGTCACCCAAGCGTTTTGGGCATGTGACCGATGCCGCTAGCCCGGCTTGAACTTCTTCTGGCAATCCTGCGAGCATTGGGGTCATGAAGATGCCAGGTGCAATTGCCATGACGCGAATACCCAAGCTGGCCAAATCGCGGGCCATAGGCAAAGACATACCAGCAATTCCGGCTTTTGAAGCGGCATAGCCCGCCTGACCTTTTTGTCCGTCAAAAGCCGCAACGGATGCAGTGTTGATGATCACACCACGTGCTCCGTCAGAAGCTGGGTCATTTTTTGCGATTTCGACGGCAGCCAGGCGTGCGACGTTGAAACTGCCAACCAAGTTGACGTCAATGATACGCTTGAAATGGTCCAGTTTGTGCGGTCCGTCACGGCCAACAGTTTTTTCAGCGGTGCCAATTCCGGCACAATTTACTACGGCTGTAATACGACCCATCTTTTCGACGGCAAAAGTAATAGCTGCTTCAACAGATTGCTCGTCTGCCACATCTGTTTGAATGAAGTGTGCGCCTATTTTAGCGGCGGCGTCAGCTCCGTTTGGATCACGGTCTAGGATCGTAACCTGCGCGCCTGCGCCGCGGAAGTTAGAAGCTGTGGCAAATCCCAAACCACTGGCACCACCAGTTACAACTGCGGCGGTATTTTCAAGACCCATTTTCTGTCCTCTCCTAAGGTAAGTTTGCGGACAGATAGTGGTCGTCGGACTGGCATGTCAAATTGTCCGTAGCGGAACTTTTTATGCGGTACAGGAAGCGCCGCCCAAAACACAGAACTTCGCGCAATGTGGATGATTTAAATAAACATCTTGTTCGGCTTCTTTCAGGGTACTGCCTAACTCAAAGGCTTGATCGTAAGCAATAAGCGTGCAGGCAAGAACCGTTGGCTGAATTTCGCCTTTGCGTTTCACGACCATGCGTGATGACGCGCACATCACGTCATCAGGAGATTTCCCAAGTATGCCCCAACACGACGTAGTAATTTCAGGAACGTCTGCTGTAACATCCATTTCTGGGAATAATACCGTCTGACTTGGGTCGTAGGCGTTAATTGAAAAGCTCAATTCTTTGAACAATTCAGCATAGCCATCCCGCGCAGATTGTTCGGAATCAGCAAATTCTATGCGGCCGGCAACTGCGGTTTTTATACCTATGTCTCTTAGCCACGACATCCCCGTGATTGTCTTGGCGAAGCTGCCGGTTCCTCGTTCCTGATCGTGTTTTTCTTGCTGATAATGGTCCAGCGACACACGCAGGGCTAACTTTTCCCCGAACTCTGAGTGAAGATCCTGAAGCCCACGTTGTACTTTTGGACGCATCATTGGAGCCATTGCGTTGGTTAGTACCAAAACATCGTATCCACGCTTGAGCGCCCTGCGCAGTATGTCAATGATGTCGGGATTCATGAATGGTTCACCACCCGTAATCCCTATCTCAGTAACGCCCCAGCCAATTTCAGAGAGTTGCTCTAAGTAGTCTGCGACGTCATCAGATGTCAGATAAACAAGGTCGTCGTTGGTCGGAGAACTGGCAATGTAACAATTGGAGCATTCGATATTGCACAGCGTCCCAGTATTAAACCACAAGGTTTCTGGGTTGGATAAGGCAACCGACGCGCGATTTTGCCCATTGACCGTAACAAAACGATCAACAAATTTAGGTTTTTTTTCGGACGTGATATCTTTCATGTGCCTGCTCTTCTTTCCGAAATGTATAGTGGAAGCAGGACCTACGGAAAAGATCGACATTTAAGTTCAAACAGCAATGTGAACAGGGGGACTAAGTCAGACTTTGTCCGAAAATTACGCCTTGGGGAATTACTCCCACTCGATCGTTCCCGGAGGCTTCGAAGTTACGTCGTAGGTCACGCGATTGATGCCCTTGACTTCGTTGATGATACGGGTGGCCGTTTCTCCAAGGAAATCGTGGCTAAATGGGTAATAGTCAGCCGTCATTCCGTCGACAGATGTCACGGCCCGCAGGGCACAGGCGTAATCATAGGTTCGTCCGTCACCCATAACCCCAACGGTGCGTACCGGAAGAATTGCAACAAAGGCCTGCCAGATATCATCGTAAAGTCCGTGTTTGCGGATTTGGTCGATGTAAACTGCATCGGCCTCGCGCAGGATCGCAAGTTTTTCACGCGTAATTTCGCCAGGGCAACGGATCGCCAATCCGGGGCCAGGGAAGGGGTGACGACCGATAAAGCTGTCTGGCAATCCCAACTCGCGCCCCAATGCACGAACTTCATCTTTGAACAGCTCTCGAAGCGGCTCGACAAGTTTCAAGCCCATCTTTTCGGGCAAACCACCCACGTTGTGGTGTGATTTGATAGTAACAGACGGTCCGCCGCTGAATGATACGGATTCGATGACATCTGGGTACAAAGTGCCCTGAGCCAGGAATTCAGCCCCTTCAATGGTATCTGCGTGTTTTTGGAAAACGTCTATAAACAGCTTGCCAATGATTTTGCGCTTTGTTTCCGGGTCTGATTGACCGTCAAGCTCTCCCAAAAATAGATCGCTTTCGTCGGCGTGAATCAGTTTGATGTTGTAATTGTCGCGGAACATGCCAACGACTTCCTGCGCTTCGTTTTTGCGAAGAAGGCCGTGATCGACAAACACACAGGTTAACTGATCGCCAATCGCTTCGTGAATCAGGATCGCTGCGACAGAGCTATCGACTCCGCCAGACAGCCCGCAAATGACTTGTTTATCGCCGACCTGTTCTCGGATTTTTCGGATCATTTCCTCGCGGTAGGCGCCCATCGTCCAGTCGCTTTTGAAACCGGCCAGCTTCACGAAGTTTTCGTACAGCTTTTTGCCGTTAGGCGTGTGATGGACTTCAGGGTGAAACTGGACGGCATAGAAGTGACGCGAAGTATCAGCTGTTATCGCAAACGGTGCGTTTGGAGACGTGCCGTAGACTTCGAACCCAGGCGCAATTTCCGACACGTGATCGCCATGCGACATCCAAACCTGCTCGTTTCCGTCTGCAAACCAGCCATCCAGAATATCCAGCGTGTTTTTGGGTGTGACGTAAGCGCGTCCGAATTCGGCGGTTCCGTGCCCGCTTTCGACTTTGCCACCCAATTGATGCATCATGACCTGCTGTCCATAGCAGATACCAAGGATCGGTACGCCAAATTCAAATACACCTTCGGGAGCACGTGGGCTGCCTTCACGGGTGACGCTATCAGGTCCACCTGAAAAGATGATGGCTTTCGGCGCCATTTCACGGATCACATCCATGGTTACATTCTGATAGGGGTGAATTTCACAATAGACATTCAGTTCGCGCAGGCGACGGGCAATTAGCTGCGTAACCTGGCTTCCGAAGTCGATGATAAGTAGGCGGTCGTGGGTCTCAGTACTCATGAGCGCCTAGTAGGGCTGCATAGGTTTTTGCGCAAGTTAAAAACTTAACCAATAGAGCTTCGTGCATCACAGAAACGCGCTTCTCTTGGTCTACGAATGTCGTTTTCGCCACACAATAGACGTTATCCGCGAGAAGCTTCGTGCTGAATGCGAGTATCACCCTACCAAAATCAACGCCGCAAAAGGTGACTAACATGACTGAAGCCCCAACTCGTCGTCGCGCCCGTGGAGGCGGAGGAGCCGCCCGCCGTGCAGAGCGAACTGCAGTAAAAATCGAAACGGCCAAGTATATCGAGCGTAATATTCCGCTGTTTGAAGTGCTCAACGATGAGGCTCTTTCGATCATCGAACAAAACGCCGAAACGATCCTTGAAGAAGTCGGTGTAAACTTCGTGGACAATCCGAAGGCTCTCGAGCGTTGGCGGGAAGCTGGGGCATCGATTGAAGGCGAGCGTGTGCGTATTCCAAGAGGATTGGCACGAGAACTTTGTAAAACCGCTCCGTCCAAATTCACGCAGCATGCCCGAAATCCGGAAAGATCTGTTGAGATCGGTGGAAACACTTTGGTTTGCGCGCCGGTTTATGGCCCTCCTTTCGTGCGTGATAGTGATGGTGGTCGCCGTTACGCAACAATGGCCGATTTTGAAAAATTGGTGAAACTTGGCTATATGTCCAAGTGGCTTCATCACTCGGGTGGTACTGTTTGTGAACCTACCGACATTCCGGTGAATAAACGTCACCTTGATATGCTGTTGGCGCATATGACGTTGTCAGATAAGCCGTTCATGGGGTCTGTAACGGAACCCAGCCGCGCGCAGGATAGCGTTGAAATGTGTGAAATCTTGTTCGGCAAAGAGTTCGTCCAAGAAAACACTGTTATGACAAGCTTGATCAACATCAACTCGCCAATGACCTTTGATGATGTGATGATGGGAGCACTTGAAGTCTACGCGAAGAACAATCAAGCGTGCATCATTTCTCCGTTCATTGTTGGCGGGGCGATGGCGCCGGTATCAGTGACCGGTACACTCACTCAGGTGCTGGCCGAGGTACTGGCTGGTGTGGCTTACAGCCAGTTGATCCGCAAAGGCGCACCCGTGATCTTTGGTGCCTTTGTGACATCCATCGACATGAACTCTGGCGCTCCTACATTCGGGACACCTGAGGCCAGCTTGATATCCTACGGAGCCGGTCAGTTGGCGCGCCGTCTAGGTCTTCCATATCGTTCAGCAGGCTCGTTTACCGGTTCAAAATTACCCGATGCACAAGCGGCCTACGAAACAGCCAACAGCCTAAACATGGGTTTGATGTCGGGTGTGAACTTCATGTTGCACTCTTGTGGCTGGCTTGAAGGTGGGCTGGTTTCATCGTTCGAAAAATTTGTGATGGACGCAGATCAACTTGGCGTTTTGCATAAATTGGCTGAAGGTGTTCGCTATGACGAGGACGCTCAAGCTATGGATGCAATCCGAGAAGTGGGGCCGGGTGGACACTACCTTGGCTGCGAACATACGCAAGCAAACTTTAAAACAGCTTTTTGGCGGACCGAGATTCTGGACTACAAGCCGTTTGAAACTTGGGAAGAAGAGGGCGGTAGCGATACAATGGCGCTAGCGAAAAAGCGTGTCGAAAATCTTTTGAACACCTATCAGCAACCAGCGCTTGATCCGGAAATCGAACAACGCCTTCGCGATTATGTGGAAGCAAAAAAGGCATCTATGCCTGATGCCTTTATGTAATTTCTACTGATTGGCGAATTGCGCCTCTCCTATCAAGGCTGTTAAAACAAGCACATGTCGGGCGACGCTGTAAGTAGTGTCGCCCGATTTTCTTTGGGCGTTGAGATCGTTTTCGTGTTGGAACAATTGAGTGAAGACATCAGGATCGTCTGCCGAATTTGTCGTCTGTTGATTTGTACCTTTCACATGTGACAAAGGGCATTTCTCTTCGGTCACTTGCTCGTCAGACAGGAAAGCACCCGTCAACAATCCTTCGTCGGATACGCAAAGTTGAAAACCGACGGGAGGATCCGCTTTTTGCTCAGGCATTGGATCAGGCTGCCAGTCCCTCAAGCCCTCCGGTGCCGCGAAAAATGCGGAAGGAGAAAGCCGTGTGCTTAGACCACCAAGAGAAGAACGCAAGTATTTACAAAACTTTGAAACCACGCGCGGCCAAACGCTTTCTACGGCGATTAAACGAACGTGGTACTTTTTGGGCGTTGGCTTCAGATATGGAAAATGGGGTGATCATGCGTACGACCGCGGATGGCCAAACCATGCGCGTGGCAATTATTGGTCGGGCCGAAGCGCAAGCAATGGCGCTAAAAGATTGGATATCGATCACTAAAGCGGGTTGCGTATCAAAGTACCAAATTACCGCGGCAGGAGAGTGTGCTTTGAAACGCATGTTGTCGGAAGACGCCGAAGATAATTTATGTGTGGATTCCCATTCCAATATCTTCGCCGAACAACACCGGGATTGGGGGGAAAGGAACGAAATCTCTGAATCGTCGGGAAGTGCGGTGCAACGACGTGTCAATATGGCCGAGTCTCCGATTACCCTTTTGGCGCGTCGCAAAGACAAAGATGGGAAACCATTTCTATCTGATGACCTTGTAGGGGCTGGTGAAAAGTTGCGCGAAGATTTCGAACTGTCGCGGATCGGCCCTCAGGTTACTCAAAATTGGGACAAGTTTTTGACTGGTCGGTTATCGCCAACGCATAGTTCAGATTTCGCATCCGGGTCGGGATATGCTGCAAAGCGGTTCCGAGCGGCAATGGACTTTCTCGGGCCAGGGTTAAGCGAAGTAGCCCTGCGTTGTTGCTGTTTTTTGGAAGGGATGGAAACAACCGAAAAGCGTCTAGGTTGGTCGGCGCGATCGGGCAAGATCGTTCTACGTATCGCATTGCAGCGCCTGAAACTGCACTACGAGCGTGAATTCGGTGTTCATGGTCCTAAAATCGGATAATTTAACTATTCTAAATGCGCATAGCGGCGTCCCAGTTTTCGCAGTGACTTTTTGGTAAAACTTACTGTAAAAGTCTTTGGAACGGAGGACGCCCAATGCGTGATATCAAAATTCCTGAACAGCGACATCCTGAAAAAGCCCACCGCCAGGACAATGCCCAGCCGAAAAAGCCTGCCTGGATTCGCGTTAAGGCACCTACATCCGAGGGGTATAAAAAAACTCGCGATATTATGCGTGAAAACAAGCTTGTGACTGTTTGTGAAGAAGCGGGTTGCCCTAACGCTGGTGAGTGTTGGAGCCAAGGCCACGCGACAATGATGATCATGGGCGAAATCTGTACGCGCGGTTGTTCGTTTTGCAATATTGCAACTGGGCGCCCAGATGCGTTGGACACATTCGAACCCGGTCGTGTTGCCCATGCTGTTGAAAAGCTGGGCCTAAACCATGTTGTCATCACCTCGGTTGATCGGGATGATCTGGAAGATGGCGGGGCCGAACATTTTGCACAAACGATCCGAGCCGTTCGTCATCGAAGCCCTGACACGACCATCGAAATCCTGACACCAGATTTTCTAAAGTGTGACCCGTCTGTTCTTGAAACTGTCGTCGAAGCTAAGCCTGATGTTTTCAATCATAATTTGGAAACTGTCCCCGGTTTATATCCTTCGGTGCGCCCCGGTGCTCGATACTTTCACTCGCTCCGACTGCTTCAACGTGTAAAAGAGCTGGACCCGACGATGTTCACAAAGTCTGGCCTGATGGTGGGATTGGGAGAGAACGCCGTGCAGGTCAAACAGGTCATGGACGATATGCGCGCTGCCAACATTGATTTTCTGACAATCGGCCAATATCTGCAGCCTACGCCGAAACATCACGGTGTTGACCGGTTCGTTACGCCGGAAGAATTTACCGCCTACGAAAAGGCCGCGTACGGCAAGGGATTCCTGATGGTATCTGCCTCGCCATTGACGCGGTCAAGCTACCACGCAGGCGATGACTTTGCGAAGCTTCGGGAAGCAAGATTGGCCAAGCTCGGCTAGCCCTGCAAACCAAGCAAGTAATCTGCAATCGCCTCTCGATCCGCTGCGGGCAGTCGTGACATGTTTTCAATAACGTCGGTCATATGCCCTCCTGCGCTATCAAAGTCCGGTGTGAAGCCGACTTCAAGGTAGTAAATGATTTCTGCTTTACTCCAACCCAGCTGCGACGGCAAAATGGAAGGTATTGTTCCCTTCCCTGATGGATCCGGAGCGCCTGATAGCCAAGCCTTCGTTGTGAGCCCACCCAAAGCATTGCGAGGGGTGTGGCATTCTCCGCAATGGCCCAAGGCTTCGACAAGGTAACGCCCGACTTCATTTCCACTCGGTTCTACAATCCAATCGTCCGAGATGAACGAAAGTTTCCAAAGCCCCAGCCCTCTGCGAATGTTGAACGGAAACCCGACATCGTGGGGTTGGCTAGGGGAACTGTCTGCTGGAAGGGTTTGAATATATGCCCAAAGGTCGGCGATATCTTGTGCATTCATTCTGGCATAAGTCCCGTATGGAAACGCTGGATAGTAATGTTTCCCGTCGGGGGATACGCCTTTTTGTACAGCATTGGCAAAGTCGTTGAGAGACCAACTTCCAATTCCGTTTGTAGCGTCCATCGAGACATTTGGTGCTTTAAATGTGCCGAAAGGAGAGGGGAAAGACATGCCCCCGGCCAGCGCATCAGTTCCTTCTGCTTTGTGGCAAGAACGACAGCCAGCGGCATTAAAAATCCGCTCACCTTTTTTAGCATCTGCTGTCAAATTTTCGAATAAGTCTTGATCGACGGTTATTGGCTTGGTCACCCAAAGTCCAACCGCAACGATAAGGGCGATCGCCAGCATCGGAATTGCATAAATTTTGCGCTGCACGACAAATAACTCCGTTTGAAATGGGATTTTTTTTGCAACTGACCAGTAGCACCGATCCAAATCGCCATCACGTTTCAAAAAGGTGGCTGTCTAACTAAAAAAGCGAATCCGCACAGAAATGCTATCGAAGAAAGTGAACGCAGCTCTTCACGATTTTGCGAGGGGCAATTACTAATCCGTGAATCGAACTTTGCCTATATAGGGCAGGTTGCGGTTTCTTTGGGCGTAGTCGATCCCGTAGCCGACCACAAACTCATCAGGTATTTCAAATCCGATCCAGTCCGCTTTTATCTCAACTTCCCGACGCGAAGGTTTGTTCAAAAGCGCGATGGTTTTCAACCGAGCAGGTTTTCGGGATTCGAGTAAATGTAAAACGTGACTTAGCGTGTGCCCAGTATCGACAATATCCTCAACTACCAGAACGTCGCGGCCTTCAATCTGTCCGCGCAAGTCCTTCAAAATACGCACCTCGCGCGAAGTTTCCATCCCGTCACCGTATGAAGATGCCTCTAGAAAATCCACTTCGACCGGCAGATCCAATTCTCGTACCAAATCCGCGATAAAAACGAATGAGCCGCGTAATAGGCCGACGACGACCAGCTTGGATGTATTGAAGTACTCGTCAGTAATTTCACGGCACAGGTCTTCGATCCGTGCTGCAATGGTCTTTGCCGAGATCATTTCATCAATGACGTAAGGCCGCTGTGTCATCCCATCCCCTTGAATAATTGTCCGATGTACAAGACAACACGTGGAAACGATGCAATCAACTGGAAACGCATGCCTTCGCACTCGGAAAGCCGAAATTTGCCATTTTCAGCACAGCAGATGTACGATCTGGTGGCGGATGTGGCCAATTATCCCAAGTTTTTGCCGTGGACGGCGGCCGCGCGCATCCGAACGACTCGAGAGGTAGCGGGCGGATCGGTCATGGACGCCGATCTTGTGATTAGCTTCAAGGTCTTCCGCGAGCGGTTCACAAGCCGCGTATCGCTTTTTCCCGAAATGAAACGCATTGATACAGAATACTTGGATGGTCCCTTTAAACATCTCCAATCACGGTGGGAATTCGAAGATCGAGACTCTGGATGCGAGGTTAGATTTTGGGTCGATTTTGAGTTCCGCAATAAGGTTCTACAAGGGGCGGCAGGCATGTTCTTTAATGAAGCCATGCAACGAATTGTTCGCGCATTCGAGAGCAGAGCGATCGAATTATACGGGGAAAGCAAGTGACGAATACTGCAAATCAGGCAGGGCCTCTGGCATCTGCGCTCGTCGATTTTTCACAAAAACAAGACATGCCTCTGGGCCCGATGGAGATGATGCGATTATCGTTCATTGACTGGGTTTCAGTTGCTTTGGCTGGGGCTAAAGAACCCGTGGCGACTGCAGTTAAAGGACTAGCGATGTCCGAAAGTGGCGCGCCATCGAGCAGCTTGATTGAAGAGAGCCTGAAAATACCGCCTCGTATGGCTGCAATGGTCAACGGAACCATCGGCCATGCGCTGGATTATGATGATACTCACTTTGCACATATTGGCCACCCATCCGCTGTAATCCTTCCTGCCGCGCTTGCTATTGCGCAAAGCACAGGTGCTTCGGGTGCAGAGCTTCAAGAGGCTTCCTTAATCGGGGTCGAAACGTCTATACGAGTAGGCATTTGGCTGGGCAGAGACCATTATCAGACAGGGTTTCACCAAACGGCGACGGCCGGTGCATTTGGTGCCGGGATTGCTTGTGCGCGACTGCTGGGGTTCTCAAAGGAGCAAACACGGGATGTTTTGGGTCTGCTAGCCACACGTGTGTCAGGATTGAAATCTCAATTCGGTTCCATGGGTAAACCCTTTAACGCGGGTCTAGCTGCGTCAAATGCGGTTGAAGCTTCCTTGTTGGTGCAGCATGGTTTGCGTCCAAACCAAGACGGACTGGAAGGGGGGCAAGGCTTTGGCGAAACGCATCATGGTCAAGGACAACTTGAGGTCGCCCTGAATGGATTGGGCGACACTTGGCTGTTCGAAACCATCAGCCACAAATTTCACGCATGTTGTCATGGCCTGCACGCGACTTTGGAAGCCTTTCGCCCAATGCAGGGACGACAGACCGAGATTGCAACAATTTCTGTGACTACAAACCCAAGATGGCTGCGCGTGTGCAATATTCAGAACCCTAGGGATGGTCTGGAGTGTAAGTTCAGTTATCGCCATGTATTGGCAATGGCGGCATTTGGGCAGGATACAGCATCAATTGATGCCTATACCAAGGCGTCTGCGAGCGATGACTTGTTAAATAAATTCAGGGAGCGCGTAGTTGTAAATGGCGACGACGCGGTTTCGGAAACTGCAATTCGATTGACCGTCGTCCTGCACAGTGGGGAAAAACAGGAGTTTCTTCACGATCTTGATGCACCGATTGACTTTGCCGATCGCAAAGCGCGCATTTTGGCAAAAACAGCATCTCTTATCGGGCAAGATCGTGCCGATCAGCTTATGAAATTAGTCTTTTCACAAGCTGATCCGGAAACCTTGGGTTTGTTCCTTTCCAATAAATAAAGGCG
>Ga0181606_10005121_pt1 | contig 10848 bp, 8 predicted proteins | sample 041ome_10_FD_132994 | JGI IMG/M metagenome (GOLD analysis project Ga0181606, IMG submission 132994) | Coastal salt marsh microbial communities from the Groves Creek Marsh, Skidaway Island, Georgia - 041412US metaG (megahit assembly) | ecosystem: Environmental > Aquatic > Marine > Intertidal zone...
CCAAACGCACTGAACACGACGACCATGATGGCGGCTGCACCGGTGATGAGGCCACCGGTTTTCTGAAGGCCGTTGGCGACGGCAAGGGTGTTGTCGCCGGTACGTTCCCATTCCTCATGGATGCGGGAAAGCATCAGCACTTCGTAATCCATCGAGAGTCCAAAGACGATGCAGAACATGATGACGGGATTTCCCGAGTCGATGGGTTGGGCCGTGAAATTGAGCAGGGATTCGCCGTAGCCCCACTGGAACACCCAAACCAACATGCCGAAGGAGGCCGAAATCGAGAGGATGTTCATGGCGATGGCTTTGATCGGAATAACGACCGATTTGACCTGAACAAAAATCAACATCATCGTGGCGATGAGGATGAAGGCCAAGGCTCGGGGGAGGTTGTCGGCGATAGCGTCCAAATTGTCGGCGTTGTAAGCAGCGAAACCGGCGACGAGCAACCGGTCGTTTTCACCGGTCAACTCGTCCAAAAACGCGTCCCGTTCATCCCTGATGTCCTCCACCGTTTCGCGGGAATCAACACTGGTTTGCGCTCCGACCAGTTGAATCGACATGAGGGTTGCACCTTCGCCGACGAAGGCGGCTCGCAGGCTCTCCCGCATCGCCGCTTGTTCGCCAAGCGCTTCGGCACTCGCTGACCAATACCCGACGACTTCATCGGCGGTCATGGCCGCCATTGGGAGGCCCACGCCAATGCCCCCAGAGACACGGTTGTCGTTGAGCAGGCCGGTAAGATACGCATGCTGGGCGCGCAAGTTGGCCTCCGACAGCGGGTCTTCACCGTCCATATCAATGACGAGGAAGATCGAGTTCGCCGCTTGGTCGGGCCACTGCTCGTCGATGAGTTCCATGCCGAGCCGAGATTCATCGTCCGGCGGCAAAGCCTTCCACGATGAGAGGGAAAACTCAGCATAGGCAAAGGGCAGTCCTGCGCCGATCAAGAGAATGAGCGTCGGGATGAGAACCGCCCAAGGCCGGTCCATCACGCGCTTGGCGATGCTGGCCCAAATCCCGTCGTCTTTCGCCCGCATGTCCAGAGCAAAGGGAATGCGGCCGCTGTTGACGCGGGGACCCAGCCAGGCCATTACGGCGGGCAAAACCACGGTGGAGTAGACCATGGCGATGGACACGGCCATCGTCCCTCCGATCCCGAGTGAGGGCAAGGAGGTGTTCTTGAAAAACAGCATCCCCATCAAACCGATGGCGACGGTGATGCCGGAGTAAAAGACGGCCTTGCCTGCGGTGGCGCAACTCATCGCCGTAGCCGTTCGGACGTCGTGCCCCCGATCAAGCTCCTCCCTGAACCGGTTCACCAAGAAGAGAGAGTAATCGATGGAAACACCGATGCCGATGAGGGAGATGATGTTGGTTGCGTAAACCGTAACATCGGTCACGTTTGAAAGCCACACGGTCATGCCGATGGCTGCGAGCACCGTTCCAACGCCAACGCCAACGGGGAGCAAAGCTGCGACGATTGAGCCGAAGACCATGCCGAGAATGAGCAGGGAGAGGGGTCCGGAAATCAGTTCGGCCTTGATGAGGTCGTTTTTGATGCGATCGTCAAAGGTCCAATCGATGAAAATACCGTCCGTCATCCACCCTTCAAAGTCGCCACCGATGCTGACCGTCTCGTGGAGTTCGCCCATGATGGCTTTGGCCTCTTTGCGGTCGGTCGACATCCGAACGGTGTTGATGGCATAATTTCCTTCCTCGTCGCTCGCTACGACATCGTCCCGGTCAACATCGTTGACCTCCCATGAATACCCAACGGTCACTTCGGGGTGTTCGGCAAAGGAAGAAAGCGCTTCAATGACCGCCGCTTGCCACGTCTCACTGCTGTCGTTCAACGAGGGGTGATGAACGACGTAGCGGAAGCTTTGGCCGCTGTCATCGCCGTCGCTCGCAAAGCGTTCGGAAATCAAACGCCCGGCGTTCACGGATTCAACATCGTCTTCGCCGAACCCTTCGGCCCAATCCGCTCCGATGGTCCACAAACCTGCCATCAAGACACAGGAAATCAAACCCAGAACCATGACGGTCTTTTGGTGGTCGTGGATGAACAAGCCCATTTTGTAGAAAAAGCGGTCTTTCAGAACGGCGGGGTCTGTCGCACCTTCCATGAGTTGCTCGGCAAAAAAGGTGTATTTCAATCAGCGTTTCATTTGCCCAAAGCCGTGAATGCCTACGGATTGGAGTGAGGCATCTTGATGAACCGCATGGCGGTCTCTTCGTTCATGAATCTCAAAGAACACATTCGCAGCATTCCTGACTTTCCCGTTGAGGGGATTTTGTTCTATGACATCGCGACGTTGTTGAGGGAACCGCACGCGATGGCGCATTGCTTGGATGCCTTCGAATCGGTGGTGCGCACTTGGAAACCCGATGTGATCGCAGGGATTGAGAGTCGCGGCTTTCTCTTCGCAACGCCGCTGGCTCAGCGACTTGGTCTTCCCATGATGATGATTCGAAAAGCCGGGAAGTTGCCCGGTGAGACCGTGTCCCTCACCTACGATTTGGAGTACGGAAGCGACACGATTGAGATTCAGGCTGATGCCTTGGACCCCGGACAGCGCGTGGTGATTCTCGATGATCTGCTGGCGACGGGGGGTACGTTGGCCGCCTCGGTTACCTTGTGCCGGCAAGCCGGAGCCGAGGTCGCAGGTTGCGGTGTGGTGATCGATTTGCCCTTCCTCAACGGTCGTAGTGCTGTCGATGCACCTGTCCATGCCCTGGTGGCCTACGATGAATGACGGTTTGTGCTGAAAGATTGGTTTTGAGCCTCTAGGCCTTGATTTTGCACCCGAAGTATATTAACCCCTCCAAGAGTAAAAGGTTTCAACCCTAAAGGAGAAATGAACATGGGATTTGAACAAGACATTGGAAAATTTTTCAAATTTGAAGAACGAGGAGCGACGCTGAATGGAGAATTGCGAGCCGGATTGACGACCTTCCTGACGATGGCGTACATCTTGCTGGTCAATCCGGCCATGTTGAGTGTCTCCGGTATTCCCTTCGACGATGCACTCTTCGCCACCGCCATCGCTGCCTTCGTCGGTTGTGTGGTCATGGGCCTGTGGGCCAACCTGCCTTTCGCACTTGCGCCGGGAATGGGTTTGAACGCCTACTTCACCTTCGCCGTGGTTCTCGGCATGGGCATCGACTGGCGCATCGCCCTCGCTGCCGTCTTCGTGGAAGGTATCATCTTCCTCATCATTTCCCTTCCCCAAATCGGTTGGCGAACCAAGATGATCAACGCCATCCCCAAGGATCTCAAAATTGCAACCGGCGCCGGTATCGGGATGTTCCTGGCCATCATCGGTCTGCGTGAGATGGGTTGGATTCAAGACGACGGGGCCACCCTCGTCAACCTCGCCACCACCGAGGGCTTTGGATACGACCATGGCGCCCTCATCAGCATGGTGGCGTTGCTCGCCATCGCCGTGATGATGGCCAAGGGCGTGAAAGGGGCCATCATCTACGGTATCCTCGGAGCTTCGGTCTACGGATGGGCCGTGGGTGCCTACGACCCGTACAACGACTTCACCGCAGGCGGCGCAGGGTGGGGCTCAGCCACCGCCAAGTGGCCCACCGAAATCTTTGGTTTCGTGGGTCTGCCTGAAGAGTCCCTTGGTGCTGCTTTTGGCGCCTTCGGTGACATCAGCGACAACCTCGCCGACTTCATGTTGGTCATGATCGCCTTCCTGTTCGTGGACATCTTCGACACCGCTGGAACCCTCTACTCCGTGGGTCGCCAAGCCGGTTACGTCAACGAGGACGACGAGTTGCAGAACTCCGACGAGGCCTTCATGTCCGACGCCGTCGCTACGGTGATTGGCGCTGCCTGCGGCACCAGCACCACCACCACCTACATCGAATCCGCTGCGGGTGTTGAAGAAGGCGGCAAGACCGGCCTCACCGCCGTCACCGTTGGTGTGCTCATGCTTTCTGGCCTCTTCTTGTCCGGTTTGTTCCAAGCCATCCCGACCTTCGCCGCCGCTTGTGCTTTGGTGATGATCGGCGCCATGATGATGAAGCAAGCCACGGAAATTGACTGGGAGGACCAAGACATGGTCTTGCCAGCGTTCCTGACGATGGTGATGATGCCGTTCACCTATTCCATTGCTGACGGTATCGCTTGGGGTGTAATCTCCTTCGTCGTCATCAAGCTCATGGGCGGAATCACCGACCGAGAGAAACTCAACGATGTCAGCCCCATCATGTGGGGTGTGGCCATCTTCATGTTGATGTTCTACCTCGGCCCCGGCGACCAATCCACCTTCGGCTGGTTGTTCAACAACATCTTCTGAGCGCCGGTAAAAGGCCTGAAGCTGATGGCGCTTGATTTGGCTGGCCAGGGGCTGGCTCACATCAACACGTCAAAGGTGTAGATGAATCCGAGGAAGGCGTGAATGAACACGAGGTAGACGATCAGGTCGGCGGCTCGTCCGTGCTTGAGTTTGGCCACAGCGAAGGATTCTCCTGCGTTGCGTTGGGACCGAGCCTGCTTGCCCAACCGAGTCGTGAACACCAACAAGCCGAAACCGACGGGCCCCATGAAACCGTGAAGGGATTGGGGAACGAGCGAGGCGATGACACCGTCACCGGCGTACCATCCGGCGAAGCCTCGTGCGAGAAAGGCGACCATGATGGAGACCCCGGTGGCCCAAAGAAGCCGTTCGCCGTTGATTTCGTGGCGCTCCAAGTAGCGGGCGCGTTCTTCGCCTTTGAGTTCGTAGGACTTCTTTCGCCAAGCGTATTGCCACCACACCCAGACCACCAGCCCGCTGGCCAGCAACGGGTGGAGCAAAAGGACAAGGAACGGGAGCATGTCCATGGGAGACTCACTGCGTGGGAAGCCCCATCGGTTCAAGGAGGTATGTGTTGGGGTTGGATTTCCCATCCACGGTTGGCGGTGGATTGAAAGGGCTCTCGTCGTGGGGGGGACCGAGGGGATGAAGGGTTGGAGGAAACGTACATGGAGACCTGCCTCAAGGCAGCGTTTTCAAAGCCCATGTCGGGCAACGTACGCATCGCAACCATGAACCGTGAAAACGCTTCGAAAATGGTTGACCGCCCGTTGATGGCGGTGCTGTGCGTTGCCGCTCACGAAACCGAACCTCCTCCCGCCGATGACGAGGACGAATCTACCCAACGTCGTCCGGCCATGGCTCGCCCCCGCGGCCGCACTCGCCGAAGCGGCCGGAACGCAGGACCTTCCTACATGTCGTGGCTGCACGAACCGCAAGCCATCATCGACGAGGCGCCGTACAACGAAGCCTACCGCCTCGCCGTGTTGCTCATCCACAAACAACTGAACAGTGACGATTGGGACGAAGCGTGGAACGCACACGAGACCGCTCTACGAACAACGTGCATGGAAAAAGGCGTTCACCCGGTCTGGCACCTCATCGGTGAAAAAACGCCTTTGTTGGGTCAATTTTTGGCTTTTCCGAAAGCCAAGGCCAAGGCTGCAAGCAAGAAAACCAACCTGTCCTCCGAATTCTTTTGGGTTGACCCTCGCGACCGAAACGCTCTGGCAACGGTGCTTCAACTGGCAGCAGCCGGTGTTGACGACCCCGATGTCAAGGTGGCTTTGCAAAAGGTCGGGAGCCAACTATCAGGAGCCCGTGCCGCGAAACTTGACAGCACCTTGCTTGGACTGGAGAACACGCTGGCCTTCGTCCCCTATTTGCTCGCTCTTCACAACGGTGAAACGGTTGACGATGTGGTCTTCAAGCGCTGCGAGACCGCTGACGAATCCTTGGCCCACGCCCTTCAAGACTTTGCAAACCTACAAGAGGGGAAGGTGTCGGACTGGGCGTCCTTGCTTCAACTCGACAAGGACGACCCGCTCACGCTCGCCCGCCGAACCTTGGCTTGGCAGCACGCACCTGATGAAGCCGAGGGGTGCACTTCGACTCAACTTCAAGACGGGCTCGGCCTTTTGGAAACCGCCAACCTCCACGAAGGAAAAGATCGCTTGACATGGTGGCGCCTCAAAGCCCTGCTTCGCGAGGACCAACGGGACGCCGCCGTGGAGGTGCTTGAAAGCCTGCGTCTGGACGGTTCCTCCGATGTGACCGAACTCTTGCCGCTCGTGGTTTCGTTGAACGATGAACGGGCGAATGGATGGCTGTTGCGTTTCATCGGCGAACTCGACGAACAGGCTCTTCAGCACATCATCGGGGCGGAGGCGTTGAGCCATGCACTTCGTTTGGCCGCCGCTCAACGCATGTGCGATGAGCCCGGAGAAGCTTGGAAAACCTCAAAATCGAATGCGTTGATGCTTTTGTTGAGCACGCTCGATATCAACCGCCTCGCTACTGTGTTCGTTCAAGACGAGATGCTTTCCTTGGAGCACCCGTACGTCGCTTTGTTGCTTTATCACTTGGCTCCAGCCACGGTGGATGCATCGTTGCGGGCCGGTATTTTTGAGTGCAGAACCTTGGCTCTTCAAGCCATTCACGGGGCAGAACTCCCCGAGGTTATGACCCCCGTCGCCGAGCACCTGCTGCTGTTGATGGAAGGGACTCGGCTCGAGTCCCCTGACGCCGTCGTTCAAGTTCTTAACAAGAACGCCTTGAAGGCCTTCTCTCCCATCAGCCGAGCCATTGTTGAAGGCGGCGTTGTAAGCGAAACGCACCTCAACAACCTCAGCAATTCGCTCAATGATTTGGAGTTAACAATGATTGAACGGCGTTTGTTTGAGGTGATGATCCTAACGCTTTCGCTCAACGGCCACATGCAAGCCTACGGCATCGGGATGGCCAAGGAAGGCCAAGCCGAGGAACTCAATGCGATGCTCGCCAACCCCGTATTCCCCTTGCGTTTGGTGCAATCCCTGTCCCACGTTGTCATGGAGCACGATTTGGGTCTGCCCAACCTCGTCGCTTGGTACCAGCAACACCACCCGCTGTCCCCCTGGGCTTCCTTGAGCCGAGCGGCCTTGTTCGCCTCAAAAGGGGACGAATTGAACTCGGCTCGGGAATATTCCAGAGCCGCCGAGTTGTTCACCAAACAACGGGAGAAGAGCGGTGAACTTGCAGGCCATGCTTCTGAATCCGACGATGACGACTCAGCATTGGCGCTCCCCCTTGCGCTCTATCGAAAGTCGCTCATCCACTACGCCCACGCCATGTCTTGGGCCGAGGCCGTCGAACTGCTCGACAAGGTACCGTCGCTCAAAACCGCTATCACCGAACGGTTCAAACTCTATCTTCGGGTTTGCCACCGAGCCGGGACCGACACCAGCGAAGCAGCTCGCCTCGTTCGGAGGCACGTCCAACAGCGCATCAAGTACACCGAGGAGGACGTCGAAGGCAACATGGTTGAACGTACGAAGACGGTGTACAACGAAGAGGAGTTGGATTTGCTTCGCAATTACCCCTACGAACAAGCCCACCTGTTGCCTCCTGAACCCTTCCTCGGGCGGGTCACCGCTGCAACGACCCAAATCAGTCGGGACCTGCGTCGCTCGAGAACGCAATTTGAGCAACAGTTCCGCCAAGCCATGATGGGCATGTCCCCCTCTATGGATGAAATCTATGAAATTGCCAAAAACGCTGCTGAAGAAGGGGCGTTCGAGGGACTCATGTACTTGGAACGCGCTCAAAACTCCTCGAAGTTTTCCGTCTCGGCCCTCAAACGACTCGCCATGGTGGAACAGTCTTTGTTCTCGATGTACAAAGAGGAAATTCCCACGTCAAAGCGTCGTTTCCTCCACAACCTTTCCCTGAAACCGCTCGTTATCGTCGACACGAACGTGCTGGTGGATGCACTGGTCGAAAAAATGTTCCAGCGCATGGACTTGGCCTTTGAGACCAACCTCGATGTTCTGGGTGGCAACCGTTTCCACCACCTTCTGCGTCACCATGCTTCCGAAAAGCGCCTCTTGCTGATGATTCCCGAAGATGTACGTGGGGAATTGCGCCTCATCGCTAAGGACCAACGCTTGTTGAGCCGCTTCAGGGGTTCGATGATCAACGCCTCAACGCTTGAACAAACTCTGGACTCGGCCACGATGAAGGCGTTGGTGGATGAAATCCTCACGGAGTTCACGACCTGGTCGCCCACAACCGAAATGTTGGCCGGTGTGCCCGAGACCTCCGAGGCCTTGGACGAGTTTTTGCGGCACCATGCCGAGGTCTTTGACGAGCTTACAGCGCTCAAAGCCTTGCGCAGCGTCACCGTTCGCACCGAACTTGACGGGGAGGCGATTTATCCAGAATCCACCGACCTCGACATCTATCGATTGGCGATGCACCTCTCCTCCATGCCGCTGCCTGACATCGGAGCGGTTTTGGTTGCGACGATGGACGGCGACTTCACGTTGCTCGATCGGGCTATCGAGGAACGGTTTGGCTTTGGTGTAACGAAAAACAACCGCACGCTCAAGCCGTGGTTGGGCCGTCAAACAAATTGAGGCACGTCGCGCTTGTTGGTGGGTTTTAACGGCGCTTTTGCGAGTTCATCCAGGAAGGCTTTGCCGAGCAGCATCGGGCATTTCATGTCGCTTCGGTCAGCAACGGTCATCTCAATTTCGTAGGTGGTGCGGCCAACGCGAACGTTGCCGGTCACCAGTTTTCGCGTTTGACTGCCCATGGCGTTGCGAACATTGACTTCGCCCACCACCGGCAATTCGAGAGCGTCGGCCAGACCGGCATCGATGGAGCATCGCTTTGCGCCGGTGTCAATTTTGGCCTTTGCCCGAATCCACCATTTACGGTCTGCCCCGCCTTTGATGCTCACCCAACGGGCATCGTAAGAGCGAGCCATGAGCCAATCCCCTCACATGTGGTGAATCATGGCCTCGCCAAAGGCGCTGCAGGACAGCAGTTCTGCGTCGTCCATCAAGCGTTCAAAGTCGTAGGTCACGGTCTTGTTGGAAATGGCACCTTCCATGCCCTTCACGATGAGGTCGGCGGCTTGTTTCCAACCCATGTGGCGCAACATCATTTCAGCGGAAAGAATCAGGGAGCCGGGGTTGACTTTGTCTTGTCCAGCGTATTTTGGAGCGGTCCCGTGGGTGGCTTCAAAGATGGAAATGCCGGTGTCGTAGTTGATGTTTGCACCGGGTGCAATGCCGATGCCTCCAACTTGAGCAGCCAGCGCATCGGAGATGTAATCACCGTTCAGGTTCATTGTGGTCAGGACGCTGTATTCCGCTGGCCGAGTGATGATCTGTTGGAGCATGGCGTCGGCGATGACATCCTTGATGACGATAGGGTTGCCCGTGACGGGGTTGGTGAGCGTACACCACGGGCCTCCGTCGAGTTCTGTGGCGCCGAATTCCTCCTTGGCGAGGTTGTATCCCCAATCTCGGAAACCGCCCTCGGTGAACTTCATGATGTTGCCTTTGTGGACCAGGGTCACGCTGGGCTTGTCGTTATCGATGGCGTATTGGATAGCGGCTCGAACGATTCGGGCCGTTCCTTCTTTTTAGACCGGCTTGATGCCGATACCTGAAGTGGCGGGGAATCGGATTTTGTCGACGCCCATCTCGTTTTGGAGGAAATCAATGACCCGCTTCACCTCGTCGCTTTCGGCCTCCCATTCAATGCCTGCATAGACGTCTTCGCTGTTTTCACGGAAAATGATCATGTCGACATCTTCGGGCGCCTTCACGGGGGAGGGGGTGCCGTCGTACCAGCGCACGGGGCGGACGCAAGCATACAAGTCCAGTTTTTGTCGGAGGGCGACGTTCAACGAGCGAATCCCACCGCCGACCGGGGTGGTGAGCGGACCTTTGATGGAAACCAGACCCGATTGCATAGCGTCAAGCGTGGCTTGAGGTAGCCATTCGCCGGTGGCGTTGAAGGCTTTCTCGCCAGCGAGAACCTCGGACCACACGATGCTCCGTTCGCTCCCGTAGGCTTTCTCGACCGCAGCGTTGACGACTCGAATCATGACGGGCGTGATGTCAACCCCAATACCGTCGCCCTCGATGTAATGAATAACGGGGTTATTGGGGACCTTTAGCGTACCGTTTTCCATGGTGATCGGTGTACCTGTCATGGCTCTCATTATCACCCACAGGCATCTCCTTCAAGAATCAACCGCCCCTCCTCCATGTATGCAGGGACGGGTGGAGTGGACAGCAGGCACGGGAATGGTGGGCATCAACGCCTCAGGACAATGCATTGAGATGGATTGGGAGACGGGCCCCTCACCGATGCAACTGACCCTCCAAATGGTCGGTGCTTGCTCGCTCGTGGATGTCGTGGTCGGCTTGAAAGAACGGCCGTTTTCAAAGGTCTGGGTTGAACTGGATTCCGAGCGTGCCGAGACCACCCCACGTCGGTTTACATCGATGACGATGGTCTATCACGTGGTGGGCAACGTTCCTCAGAAATTGGTTGAACGCGTGGTTGAAAAGAGCCATGAAAAGTACTGTAGCGTTTCAAATTCTCTCGACCCCAGCATTACCATCAACTGGCGGGTTGTGCTTCATGAAGACGGTGCGGTTTAACCTCGAACTCGTTTTCTCAAGCCGAGGTGGAACGGGATTGCTCCATGAGGGCGTCGGAAAGCGCCTTGCACAAGGCGTCATAGAGGGGTTTCCATTTGGCGTGAAGTCCTTTGGGCGGGTTCATCGGTCTCCACGTGTTGTTGTCGGCGACGACGGTTGCAAAGGGCTTGATGCGATGACCGCCCATATCAACGATGAGCGAGAGGTGGTAGGCCTCTCGGTCCCGCTCAACCTTGAGGCTCATCAGGTCGGCTTCGCCGCCGGGTAGAGAGGAAACCAAGCGTTCTTCATCCAGCAAATCTCGAGCGAGCGTGGCGAGAAGGGTTTCCACGTTTTGGTGGGCAGCGTCGATGTTTGCATCGTCTGCA
>Ga0181606_10005125_pt1 | contig 10842 bp, 10 predicted proteins | sample 041ome_10_FD_132994 | JGI IMG/M metagenome (GOLD analysis project Ga0181606, IMG submission 132994) | Coastal salt marsh microbial communities from the Groves Creek Marsh, Skidaway Island, Georgia - 041412US metaG (megahit assembly) | ecosystem: Environmental > Aquatic > Marine > Intertidal...
TGATGGCCAACCTCAATTACTATCGACTTTCGATTATATTTATGAGGCTTTAGGAATTTCTTCTAATGAAGAAGCACCTTTTAGAAAAAAATAAGGAAGTGCTTAAACCACTATTTAAACTGTTTTTAAACACGATACCTAGACCACTACTAATCAAGTTAAGTTATGGTATACGACCACTGTTGTCAATTTATTACAGAGGAACGACCTACCTAGATCCCATTGATGGGAAGCAATTTAGAAGTATGTTACCCTATGGTTATCAGCATCAACGGGAAAATGTACTCTCCCCCTCAACACTATCATTGGAGCGTCATCGCTTGTTATGGTTGTTTTTAAAGCAGGAGACGTCCTTTTTTAAGGAATCTCTTACACTACTCCATTTTGCCCCTGAACAAGCATTTTATAAGCGTTTTAAGCAGTTAAAGAATATCCGTTATACAACAACCGACCTCCATTCACCTTTAGCAGAGATCAAAGCGGATATTTGCAATCTTCCTTTTAAAGATAACAGCTTTGATGTCATCCTTTGTAATCATGTTTTAGAGCATATTCCTGATCACAAAAAAGCGATGAGTGAACTCTACCGAGTACTTAAAAAAGGAGGCTGGGGTATTGTTCAGATTCCACAAGATCGATCAAGAACAACAACCTTTGAGGATGATTCCATTACAGATCCCAAAGAGCGTACCAAAATTTTTGGACAATACGACCATCTTAGAGTTTATGGATTGGATTATCCCACGTTTTTAAAAGCGGTTGGTTTTGAAGTTGAAATGATTGACTTCACTAAAAAATTTAGTGAACACGATATCAATCGTTATAGATTAGCTAAGGGAGAACTTATTCCTTTGATAAAAAAGCCGATTTAAACCCCTTAGATGACCAGGTTTGCATCTGATTTTCTTCATCCAAATAGACCACAAAGGCATCTAATTCATCTTCAGAGGCAATCAGCGCTTTTGTCTTTTGAAGTCCCATAGCCATAAAAGAAGTAGCATACGCATCTGCCGTAGCACAATCATTAGCTAATACACTTACAGCAAGTACTTTTGAGTTTTGAGTGTACCCGGTTAACGGATTAATAGTATGTACATACTTTTCACCACTAATAGGATCTACTCGAAACTTACGATAATTTCCAGATGAAGCTAGGGCTTTATTTTTTAGGGTTAACAAACGTATCGGATGAGAACGATCCTTTGCTAAGGGGTCATCAATACCAACAACCCAAGGCTTTTTAGAACTGGTATTGATGCCTTTTGTAATGAGTTCACCTCCAACCTCAATTAAGTAATTATCGAACCCTTTATCGGAAAGTACCTTCCCTAAACGATCGATAGCATAACCTTTAGCGATAGCATTAAAGTCAAAATAGATAGCTGGATTAGATTTTATAAGCTGCCGGTTTTCTGTGAGCTGAACTTTTGAAAAGCCTACATACGTCATTAAACTATCAATCTTTCGATCGTTAAGGGCTATCTGCTTTCCAGGTCCGAATCCCCAAGCATTGACTAAAACACCTACCGTTGGATCAAAATAACCTCCTGTTTTCTGATGCACTGTTGCCGATAATAAAAATACCTCTTCAAACATATGATCCACAACCACTGAAGTATCACCCTTATTTAATCTAGAGATATCAGAAGTAGGAATATAAGTAGACATCGATTGATTAACCACCCGAATGACAGAATCGATTTCTTGATGCACATCAACCGATTCACTACCGGTAATAATAATGGAATAGGTAGTTCCAAAAGCTTCACCATTGAACTGAGATTTATAGATCTGCTGATCATTGTTCTTACAGGAGCTGAAGAGGATAGCAATAATATAAAAACTAGATAAGAAGCGTTTAAACATAAGCAACTACTAAATGATTTCTTTTAATCCAGGAAAGGTTATGGTATACGGTTGATTCAAATAGATCGGTAAACTTGGATCCTCCGTATTATGAAGCCCTACCGCTGCATAATAGGTCAATCCTTCAAACTTTATCGCATGATCTCTCATTTTTTCAGCGCGTTCATTATTGATCATGTGAGGATTTCTAGGATAACATATCGCCTCTACTAAAATAAAATGCAACTGTTTGTTCTTTAAACATACAAATTGGGGATGCTTCTTCAATTTAGAATTGACGGCCATAAATTCATAACCATCAGCTTCTAGTTCTTTTCCAACATAGTTCATTGCTAAATTATGTAGTTCTTGTTCTGAGAGAATTTTCATAAGTAATACCTAAAAAAAAAGCCAGTAGAGGTAACTACTGGCCTTATTATTATCCTCCGAAATCGTCGAAGCGAATATTTTCATCAGCAAGACCAAAGTCTTCACCCATTTTCTGAACAGCTTTGTTCATTAGTGGTGGTCCACAGAAATATAATTCTATATCTTCAGGAGATTCATGCGTAGATAAGTACTGATCAATAACTACATTATGAATGAATCCTACAAACCCATCACCAGGTCCCTCCAAGTTTTCTTTAACCTTCCAATTATCTTCTTCCATAGGCTCCGAAAGTGCTAAATAGAATTTAAAGTTAGGGAATTCCTTTTCTAAAGCTCTAAAATGGTCAATATAGAATAACTCACGTTTAGAGCGTCCACCATACCAATAGGTCACCTTACGATTAGTCTTCAGTGTTTTGAATAAGTGATATAAGTGAGAACGCATTGGAGCCATTCCAGCCCCTCCACCTACATATAGCATCTCTGCTTCAGACTCATTGATAAAGAACTCACCGTAAGGTCCTGAAATAGTTACAGGATCACCTGCTTTACGAGAAAAGATATAAGAAGAAGCAATACCAGGATTAACATCAGCCCAACCATTTTTATTACGATCCCATGGTGGAGTAGCAATACGAACATTCAACATAACTTCTCTACCTTCAGCAGGATAAGAGGCCATGGAATAAGCACGTTCAATGGTCTCTGGGTTTTTCATTACAAGAGGCCAAAGATTAAATTTGTCCCATTCTTGTTGAAACTTATCTGGGGTTTCATGTTCCTCTGGATGAGCCGTAATATCAATATCAGAATACTTGATTTCACAAGGTGGTATTTCAATTTGAATATAACCACCTGCTTTATAATTCATATCCTCTGGTATTTCAACTACAAACTCCTTAATAAAGGAAGCAACATTATAGTTTCTTACTACTTTACCTTGCCATTTTTTAATTCCAAATACCTCTTCAGGTATTGAAATATCCATGTCTTGTTTCACTTTTACTTGACAAGCTAAACGAGCTCCAGCTACGAGTTCTTTCTTTGAGAAATGTGGAGTTTCAGTAGGAAGAGCTTCCCCTCCCCCTGAATTCACATGACATTCACATTGAATACAGGTTCCACCTCCTCCACAAGCCGAAGGCAAGAAAATCTTTTGACCACCAAGAGTGGATAGTAAAGATCCTCCAGAAGCTACCTGTACTTTTTTCTCCCCATTTATGGTAATTGTTACCGGGCCAGATGGAGATAATTTTTCTTTAGTAAACAACAATAAAGAAACCAGAACTAATAGTAATACCAAAAAGGCAACTACAGTAATAACAATGGTGGTAAGTGTACTTGTCGCTAAAATCATGCTTATTTATTTAAGTCATTATAAGAGATAACATTCGCATTTTTCTCTTCGTTTAATTCCTTTTTTTCTTTTTCTACAGCAGAAGTTTCCTTAACAGGAGCTTCTTCAACAGGATTATCTCCTGTTAGCATTCCTCCAAAACTCATAAACCCAATAGCCATAAGCCCTGTAAGAATAAAGGTGATCCCTAATCCTCTAAGAGCTGGCGGTACATTTGAGTAACGAATTTTCTCGCGAATCGCAGCAATTGCAAGAATAGCTAAGAACCATCCAATACCAGAACTGATACCATAATTAAAAGCCAAGCCTAATGATGGAATTTCTCTTGATTGCATAAAAAGCGAACCCCCTAAGATGGCACAGTTTACAGCGATAAGCGGTAAAAAGATACCCAAAGAGTTGTATAATGATGGTGAAAATTTTTCAACTACAATTTCTACCAATTGAACCATTGTTGCAATAGTTGCAATAAAAAGGATGAATGATAAAAATCCAAGATTGTATTCTGCATATTCAGGACCTAACCAGGCCAATGCACCTTCTTTTAAGATATACTGATCTAATAACCAGTTTAAAGGTACCGTTACAGCCATCACAAAGATAACAGCAGCTCCAAGACCGACAGCAGTCGAAACTTTTTTAGATACAGCCAGATATGAACACATCCCTAAGAATGTGGCAAAGACCATATTGTCGATAAAGATAGATTTAAAAAATAATTCTAAATGTTCCATAGTTCTGTGATTTCTTAGTTAGACTCTTGTAGTTTTGGATTTCTAGCGCGTTGTACCCAAATGATAATTCCAACTACAATAAGTGCCATTGGAGATAATAACATAAATCCGTTGTTTTCATAACCAAGGGCATATACTCCTGTTTTAGCAATCGGATCTCCTAAGACTTGAAACCCCAATAGAGTTCCTGAACCTAATAATTCTCTGAAAAATCCAATAATTACAAGTATAATTGCATATCCCGCAGCATTTCCGATACCATCTAAAAATGATTTCCAAGGCTTATTTCCTAAAGCAAAAGCTTCAAAACGTCCCATGATAATACAGTTAGTTATAATTAAACCAACGAATACGGATAGCGTTTTTGAAAGTTCATAAGCAAAAGCTTTTAGTACTTGATCTACAATAATAACAAGTGCCGCTACTACTACTAACTGAACTATAATTCTGATTTTAGATGGGATAATATTTCTCATTAACGATATCACAACATTACCCATAGCTAATACGAATAATACTGATAATCCCATTACAATTGATGCCTTTAATTCTGCTGTGATGGCAAGCGCTGAACAAATTCCCAACACTTGAATGGTGATTGGATTGTTGTCAAATAATGGATCCTTTATTAAGGCTGCATCTTTTTTAGATAGTAATCCCATAATATTAGTGTACTAAAATGCTGTTTAAATAATTTTCATAAAGCTTAAAGCTATCCGCAAGCATAGCTGAAAGACCATTTCCTGTAATGGTAGCTCCTGCAAGTGCATCTACTTCATTGTCGAGTTTATCAGTGTTCAATGGGTCATTGTTACCTTTGATCACCTTAACCCCAACAATCTTGTCACTATCCATGATTGACTCCCCAGTGAAATCATCCATGAAAAAGCGTTGTTTGATATTTGCACCAAGACCAGGAGTCTCTCCCTTGTGGTCAAAGTAAACACCTTGAATAACCAAATGATCATCTAAGGCTACATATCCCCATATGGCATCCCATAAACCTTTACCTAACATCGGTAAAATATGATATGTTTTACCGTCTTTTTCTCCAATAAAAATAGGTAAACGACGTTCTTCACCGTTTTTAGCACGCTCACCTTCCTTTTTTAAGTCGATTAAGAATGCCTCCTCATTTTCAGTAATTTGTCCTCCTTGAAGAACTAATTGCTTTTTAATGTAGGTATCAAATACGTTAGCGACCTCAGCAGTTGAAATAAACTCAACACTACCCTCATCATTATTATTAACACCCATCGCATAAAGGATGTTTTGTTGTTTTTCTAATCTAATATTTTCGCTAATCGTCTCACTAAGTGAAGATGAAACAAATGCAAGTAAGGCACCTACGATCACTACCATGATGATAGCAAAAATAAAGGTGTAAGAATTTTTATCTGAATTAATAGCCATTAGGATGCAGTTTCTAGGTTAGTAACTGATTTATGAGAACGTTTTAAACGTTTTTTAACGTTTCCTCTAACCACATAGTGGTCGATAGTGGGAGCAAATACATTCATTAGAAGTATCGCTAAGAACACACCCTCAGGATATGCAGGGTTAAAGACACGAATCATCACCGATATGAAACCGATTAAAAATCCATAGTACCATTTTCCTTTTTCTGTTTGAGCTCCTGTTACTGGATCAGTTGCCATGTAAACAATACCAAAGGCAAGTCCTCCAACGATAAGGTGCTGCCAGAACGGTAGACTCATTAGATGATAGAATTTAGAACTGGAGTGAATCCATCCCGCATCAACAACCCCATTAAAGATAAGTCCCATAACAAGGGCTCCGATAACAGCGCTCAACATAATTCTCCAAGATCCAATCTTAGTGAAGATTAAAAACAATCCTCCAAGAAGAATCAAAAAGGTAGATGTCTCTCCAACTGATCCTGGTATGAAACCAAAGAACATATCTGAAACTGAATACGAATAATCAGCTCCCTGAGCTAAGGAACCTAAAATGGTCTCTCCTGAGATAGCATCAGCGGTTCCTGCGCGTTCCACTGCTTCATGCACCCATACTTTATCTCCACTCATCCATGTTGGATAAGAGAAAAATAAGAATGCTCTGATGGTTAGTGCTGGATTTAGAATATTCATCCCTGTACCTCCAAACACTTCTTTTCCGATAACTACACCAAAAATCACTGCAATAGCTAACATCCATAATGGAGTATCTACAGGTACTATTAGTGGAACCAACATTCCTGTTACTAAATATCCTTCTTCTACTTCATGACCTTTGATCACAGCGAATAAAAATTCTACTCCTAATCCAACTCCATAAGAAACTACTACAAGAGGCAGAATCGTTACCAGACCCACTAATAGGTTATCCAAGGTTAAAAAATGTTCCATTAAATTAAAATTCGCTGGAAATCCATTTATTGCAGAATAGTGTTGATATCCCGCATTAAAGAAACTAAATATCAATATCGGAATCAATGCAGTGATTACGGTATTCATTGTTCTTTTTAAATCATCTACAGCACGAACATGAGCTCCAGAATGAGTTGTTTCATTTGGAGTATACAAAAAGGTGTGAAGCGCATTAAATGCTGGCGCATACTTTTTGTCGCTGTACTTTTCTTTTAAAAGGTGTAACTTGTTCTTTAAACTCATTTTATCCGATTTCTTTATGTAATAAATCCAATGCTTCTCTTATAATTTTTTGATGTGGTTGTTTTGAAACACACACAAATTCTGTCAGTGCAAAATCTTCAGGTGCCACTTCGTATAATCCTAACTGCTCCATCTCATCGAGATCTTTAATCATGCATGATTTAAGTAATTGCATAGGATAGATATTCAAAGGAAATACCTGCTCATATTGACCTGTTAATACAAATGCTCTGTGTTCACCATTTGTATTCGTATTAAGATTGTATTTTTTACGCTTGTTCAACCATGACAAGGTCAACGCTCTGGTAATGGATACTTTATTAGATACTGGTTTTGCCCAACCAAATAGTTCATAATCATTTCCTTCTGGAATCACCGTCACTGAATTGTTATAAAAGCGTAGGTATCTAAAAGGAGCCACACCGGTTCCGGTAAGCACATTTCCATTGATGACACGAACATTGTCGTTTAGGAGCCCTCCAGCTGCATCTAAAACTGTTTTTATTTCAGCCCCAAGTTTCACTCGAACATAAGTCGGATTTGAAACTCCAGAACCAGCTACAGCTATGGTTCTACTCGGATCAAATTCTCCAGTTAACAATACTTTACCTATAATTTCAAGATCAGCTGCATTGATGGTCCAAACACGCTCCCCCTTATTGATAGGATCCACTTTATTGATGAGTGTTCCAACGAGTCCTGCTGGATGTGGACCAGAAACTCTATGAATTTGAACTCCTTGCATACCTGCTAAAACAGAGTCATTATCTTTTACTGACACATGCACTGCTCCAGAAGTTAATTGACCAAGTGCTGTAATTGCAGCTTGAATATATGATTCTTGACCTTTTAACGTAAAATCTAAATCTGAAGCTAATGGAGCTGTATCGTATCCAGAGATAAATATTCCTTTTGGAGTGTCTGCTGGATTTGCTATAATATCATAAGGACGTTGTTTTATAAACGGCCAGCAACCTGCTTTAAGGAGTGCCTTTTTGATATCATCAGCACTATCCTTTTCTGGATGTATAGGCTGAAATTTTTCTGATACATTTTCGGCATCAGCTTTAATTGTAATGGTAAGCACTCTTCTTCTCGCTCCTCTTTTGATTTCTTCAATCGTTCCGCTAACAGGGGACACAAAAAGCATTTGTTCATTGTCTTTATTAAAAAACAATGCCTGTCCTGCAGTTACATGTTCACCTTGTTTAAGAAGTAGTTTTGGAGTAATTCCATGAAAGTCATCTAAATTAATCTGGTATGTTTGGCTATCTTTGAGAGCCTTCGACTCTTTTTGGGCAGCACCTAGAAGATTAATGTCTAATCCTTTTTTGATTCGAATGTCTGTAGACATATATGTAGACCTTAAGTTAATTTCTTTTAAAAATTGATGCAAATTTAAGACTAAAAAGATAGTAATCATAATAATTAATGATTAAATTTTACGTTAAAATTCACAAACTCATTGGTGCAAAAATTAGTATCTTTATTTCATGATTACAACTAGGACTACTATAGTTTTTCTTCTCACTTTTTTACTCTACCAAGCACTACTTGCTCAAGAAATTAAAGAAGTAGAACCACCTGAATACCTTCGAACTATTATCTTTAAAGGTCCAAGTGATGATCAATTCCCAATTTTAAAACTTGGAGAAGGATTTACCTTAAGCTTTGATGATTTAAAAGCTGATGAAAGCGACTATTATTATAGAATTATTCATTGTGATCATAATTGGACTCCTTCTAGATTGTTAAAAAGTGAATACCTCTCTGGCAATGACAATCAACGTATCAGAAATTACAACAATTCCTACAATACCTTAGTTCAATATTCCAATTATCAGCTGCGCATCCCTAATGCAGAACTCAGCTTAAAAGTAAGCGGTAATTACCTTCTTGAGATCTATAACTCCTATGATGAGTTGATGTTTTCCAGACGATTTTTAGTCTATGAGAATCTAACTAAAGTTGCTGCAAAAGTTAAAAGAAATAGGGATTTTGATACCATGAATAGCAAACAGAACTTAGAATTCACACTTTACACAGATCAACTAAACACGACAAATCCCAAAAAGGAAATTCATATAGCAGTACTACAAAATTATAATTGGAATCTTATTTTAAATAATATACACCCTCAATACAACCGAGGAAATGAACTTATTTTCAGGTATGATAATCAAGTGAGTTTTTTTGCTGGAAATGAGTACCTCAACTTTGATACTAAAGATATAAGAGCCGCCCAAGGGGCTATAGCAAAAATTGAACTTGCCGATATCTACGAACATTGGCTTTATGGAAATCGATCAAGAGCAGCGTCACCTTACACCTACTTTCCAGATATTAATGGCGATTTTAGAATCAACACGACTCAAGGAAGTTCTCCTGCCATTGAAGCTGATTACACCTGGGTACATTTTAGCTTAGAACCACCCACTTCCCCTGAGGTCAAACATTTGTATATCAGTGGGAAATTTAATAATCATACATGGGACAAAGCAACAGAATTAAAGCTTAATAAAGAGAGTAATCGATACCAAGCAAGCCTCTTATTGAAACAAGGATTTTACAATTACAAATACATCGCTACTGATAAGAAGAACTCCCCTTTAAATAATTTGATTAGCGGAAATTTTCATACTACTGAAAATCAATACCATATTTTGGTTTACTATAGAAAATTTGGTTCAATTTATGATCGTTTGGTCGGGATTGGTGTCGCAAACTCAAGTCTCATAGAAAACTAGTTATAACTTCTTGTGTTCCTATTCTCTTTTGTATCTTTGAATAAATTTTAATGCACTTAAATAAACGTAACCATGAATGCATTTTTCAATGTACCCACACCAGTAAATGAAGCTGTAAAATCATATGCTCCAGGAAGTGTTGAACGAGAAGAAGTTCTTGCGGAATACTCAAGAATGTACAATAGCACTATTGATATTCCTATGTATATTGGAGCTAAAGAGGTAAGAACCTCAACTATTAAACCGTTGTCTCCTCCCCATGATCATCAGCATCAAATTGGAACTTATCATGTAGCAGAGCAATCTCACATAAAAGAAGCGATAGAAAATGTACTGGAAAGCAGAACTAAGTGGGCAAATACTCCTTGGGAACAACGCGCAGCAGTATTTTTAAAAGCAGCTGATTTAATCGCAGGAAAATACCGATACAAAATCAATGCAGCGACAATGTTAGCCCAATCAAAAACAGTGCACCAAGCTGAAATCGATGCAGCATGTGAATTTATTGATTTCTTGAGATTTAATGTATCATTCATGCAACAGATCTATAGGGATCAGCCTCAATCATCTGAAGGAGTATGGAATAGAGTAGAATACAGACCTCTGGAAGGATTTATTTACGCAATCACTCCTTTTAACTTTACAGCCATTGCTGGAAATCTTCCTGCCTCTGCAGCTATGATGGGAAATGTAGTAGTTTGGAAACCTTCAGATTCACAAATTTACTCCGCAAAAGTAATTGTTGATGTATTCAAAGAAGCGGGGCTTCCTGATGGAGTTATCAATGTTGTATATGGAGACCCTGTAATGATTACAGAAACTATCTTGTCTCATCCTGATTTTTCAGGAATTCATTTTACAGGTTCTACTGCTGTTTTTAAATCCCTTTGGACACAAATTGGAACGAACATCAATACCTATAAAACCTACCCAAGAATAGTTGGAGAAACCGGAGGAAAAGATTTCATTATATCTCATCCAAGTGCTGATTCTAAACAGGTCGCTACAGCAATTACTCGAGGTGCTTTTGAACTTCAAGGTCAAAAATGTAGTGCTGCTTCTAGAGTATACATACCATCTTCTAAAGCGGATGAAATACTCGAGTATTTAAAAAATGACATGGCTTCGATCAACAA
>Ga0181606_10005142_pt1 | contig 10823 bp, 9 predicted proteins | sample 041ome_10_FD_132994 | JGI IMG/M metagenome (GOLD analysis project Ga0181606, IMG submission 132994) | Coastal salt marsh microbial communities from the Groves Creek Marsh, Skidaway Island, Georgia - 041412US metaG (megahit assembly) | ecosystem: Environmental > Aquatic > Marine > Intertidal zone...
ACGAAATTTGGCATTGGCAAACACACCCAGTTGATCTGCCATCTGTAATTTTAGCCAGGAACTCATCCCTCGGCTTTGCACCAGAAATTCTTCCTTTATAAAAGGGTTTGAAAGTGGACTCTCCAAATCTTGACCACATCGTTTAATCAGTTCATCCGGATCATTAGAGGTAAACAATACAATCCCCTGCCCGGTTGTTATTTGAGCAAGATTTTTTTCCAAGTTTGAATCAGGAAGAAAATTAAGCTCTTGCTGTGATGAGTCGATCAATATTCAAAAAGTTAACATTCCAACTGTATCACATCATCCGGACAAATGATGTCTAGTCCGGAATTTTTTATAATAAATCCCTTCAACAAAACTGAAGAATTCTACTCCATGGGTGCCCTTTACATACGTCAAAGCACTGTTCATAAAAACAGCAAATTCGAATCCATATCTATGAGTTCCTGATTTCATGCCTAAGATTTCGACTTTTTTTATTCAAGCACTTGTTGATGGATAGTTTAAATAATTCAGAATAAGAAATTACGAACGATTTTTATTTGGCTATTATTCAATTCTATGAATTTTATTTCCTTTAAATTTTATTTTCGGGAGTGAATAATTACAGACCAGGCAAGCAATATGATGTAAACCTCTCTTGAACTTTAAGTTGAATCTCAGAAAAGATAATGATCTATAATTTGTTAAATGAAATTTCATTTTAACAAGACAGGCATCAAAGAGTCTGAAGGTCCTTTCGACCTCGAGGAAGCATGTAAACTTGTTGCCGAAGGAAAATTTTTACTCAGTGACAATGTTTGGAATGATCAAACGAAGAACTGGCAAAAAGTTTCTCAAGAACCTCATCTCATTAAAGCTATCAAATCTATTTCTGTGGCAGAAACCCCAAGGGAAGGGAAAAAAAAGCAGACCGTTTCAAAAACTGCTAAGCGTGGAGTTACCTCGAAGTCATCTTTGCCACCAAAAAAGAAAACTGTAGATCAATCTAAAGAAACTAAGAAAAATAAACCTGTAAAAGGCCAAATTGATTCATCTCAAAATGACTTCAATCATAACTACGAAATATCTAAGGAAAATCTCTCTTTCTCTATTGAGGATTTTGTAAACTGGGTAAAAGTAGCCTTCAAGACTTCATTCAGTCGATTACCCAATAAGCGTTGGCCAAATTTTCTGTATCTAGGCTGGTATTTAATACATGTAATTGGCTTATCCATAGCCAGTTTCGGAATCCTGATAACTCCTATGTTTGGCGGTTACATTGCCCTGCTCATCAGTGTATTGGAAGGGAAAACTACCAGATTTCGTTTTTCAGACTTAATTTCCGGGGACCGCTTTTTTATGAACCTATTAAAAGCAGGCTTTGTGCTCAATTTGATTAACCCTTTCGTAGTAATCATCCCTTTGCTTTTCTTTCAGGGGTTTTCTGATGTTTTAGATTTCATTGTCGGAGTTATTATCGGATTAGTTTCTGCCATGATCTTCACTGTGGAAATCTTTGTGATTTTGCTCATCGTAGAAAGAAAAGAGAAATTCAAGAGTGCTTTAGTACTAGGTTTTAGGTTCCTCAAAGCTGGACTGATTAGAGTGGTACCTCTTGTCGGCATCTTTGCTTCTCTCAGCGGCACCATTGGCTTTTTCATTTTTGGGATTGGTTATTTGATAACGATGCCAATGTTTTTTGTCGTTTTGATTTTCATGCTAAGACACCAAATCTCTAAATGTATAGGGGCACCTCAGTCTTGAGCTCATGAAACCAAAGAAAAAAACTTCGGATAATCTTGATAAGCTCATGTTTTCCAAACGAACAAGCCTGAAAAAAACGGACAAGATATATAAAGAAATTATTGATTCTACTTCTTTGCATCTATCCGAGAGCGTTACTAAACAAGAAGAATCTTCAGGATTTAAGGTAAAGGATGTTCACTCATTATACGCTTATAATGTCACATTATTTTGCGACCTTGAAAGTAGGTGGGTCGGCACAAAGGAAGTGCCCTACAGTACTGGGATAAAGTTAGAATCTATCCTTGATCACCTTACTGAGAAACATCCTGACCTCGATCATCTATTGGCCCAAAAAAATTTCTTCTCTATATCTGTTCCAGGTTCTGAGATGTGGAAATGTCGCCACCTGGAACTTTTCATCCCTGGCACTGAAAGTCAAATAACCTGCCCGGATTGCGGAGGTCTCGGTCGTTTATCTTGTTCCAATTGCAATGGTGCATCAAAAGTTATGTGCAACCAATGCAAAGGTTCGAAGGTAATCGGTACTTCACCCAACCAGTCCATCTGCCCGAAGTGCGAAGCCACTGGGCTTGCACCATGTGATTCTTGCAAAGGCAAAGGGCATACCCCTTGCTTTCGATGCAACCAAGAAGGTTCATTACTTAATTATGACTTTTTTGTCGTGTCTAATGCTGGAGATCTTTGTTTAACAAATATCTTTCCACCATCCAGTAATGGAACTGTTGAGCAAATCACTCACGAAAAGATTTTTTATTTAGCCAAGGATAAATGCAGTGAGACTAAAAACCTATTACAAGGCAGATTGACTCCGTTTGATGGGTTCGATGAGTCAGGGCTAAGTTTGCCACCTGTTTCATACGGCAAACATGAAGAGTTTGTGGCAGAGGGAGAGACCATATTTGTTGCTGAAAGAGAGGTTCTGAGTGAATCAGACTTGTTGATTGATTCTAAACTTTTTGCCACACCTGAAGAGATAAACACCTTAAAAAATGTTACTCTTGAATCAGTTGATTATTTAAAAGAAAATATTCCGATTAAAGATAAACAAAAATTCTTTCGTCAATTCAAAGTAGTGATGAAAAGAAAGCCTTACTTCATTGTAAATTCAGATAGTGGTAAGAATTATTTTGTATCTCTAAACCCAAACCAAGTTATCACTGAAAGCTCATTAAGTTGGGATCAGATGAGAAAACTATTTTTAAAATATTTGTGTGTTTGTGGATCCATTGGATTGCATCGATTTTACACTAAAAGATATTTTCTAGGTTCGCTTCATGTTATTAGTTCGATCTGGATCCTCATTTTCCTTCTGAATTCATTGAAAAGTGCCGGGGCATTTTTTTGGTTCGCTCTCTTGTTGGGGGTGAAGATATTTTGGTTATTCAAAGAGAAAAACCTAATCGATAACTGCAGAATGACAGATATTGATGGTAACCCATTAGTAAAATTGGATCAGGAAGAATCAAATAAGAAAGTTGAGTTCGAAACTTTGCCAGATATGGACTTACCTTCACTTTCACCCGATTCATTTGAAAGAATTTCGATTACTTAGGGACTTTCTTTTCGCTTCCCCCTAAATCTCCTCACTAAATTCAATCCCAAAGATTTATCCTTCTTACACATGGCCCAAAAAATCTTCGTTTTTCATATATACATCACATTATTTGTTTTAGGCTTTAATTTGGATGCAGCAAGTCGCGTAACTGTTACCACAGAAGCATACGGCAACTCACCTACCGAAGCAGAAAAAAATGCGTTACAAAAAGCAGTACGCATGGCGATCGGAGAATTTGTTGATGCAGAAACTTATGCCCAAAACGGAGAACTTATCAAAGATGAGGTCCTTACCTACAGCGATGGCTTTGTTGAATCTAAAAAAGTTCTTCGGGGCCCAGAAAAAGATGAAGATTTCGGGCTATTTAGCATTTCGATTGAAGCTGTAGTTGTAACTAAGAAATTGGTTGAAAGACTGAAAGAATCTAAGATTTCAGTTTCCCTACTCAGCGGCGAAAACTTATGGGCGGAATCGGTCACTAAGGCTTCTAATGTGAGCGAAGGCAGAGCATTACTCCATAAATTTTTAAACCAAGAAATGCTGCCCGAGAGACTTGTTAAAGCTGAGCTAATTTCAGCAGGTTCTAACGGAGAAGTGCATCGAAAAGACCTAGCCAAACCAGACCAAAAGACTAATTACGACAAAAATACAGTGGAACTAACTTTTCACATTGAGTTGGCATACGACCTGGCAAGTTTTTACGAACAAGCGATACCCCGCCTTACCATGTTACTGGACAACATATCCTCCAAGGTTATTAGCAGCAATGCGAGCATACAACTAGCCAGAAACTATTCGAGTGGGCGTTCTTACCACAGTATCTCCAACCAAGCCCCTGTACTTGAAGTGCACAGAGATCCGTTTCTACATTTTAGTTCCACCAAGGGTTTGTACTTTAGTTCATGGAAATATGATACGCTTGCCAACCTGCAACCCGAACATACATTTCTTGCTGTCAGTCAGTTCGCTAACGCAAACCAAGACTCACATAAATTTAAGATATATGAGCTAGAACGGAGTGCATACCAAGAAATCATTGAAACATGCCCTGCCCGCATTCTACCCAATCTATTCATTGAATTTGAAATAGAAGGTAGTGCTGTGAAATCCGAGAGTGTTGATCTTCGTGACTGTTTTTACTTAGATAAAAATAAAGATATATCTTCAACATTATCATCACTAAGCATAAGCTCTGATAGAAATTTATGGAAAAAACTTGGGCTTAAATCAGAATCAAAATTCTTATCTGGGCCGATCATTAAGACTGGTCGAAGAGATCCATTTTGTTATACAGTCGCACCCTTTCTTATATCCAGAGATCTTTTGTTCACTAAACCAGTTTTCTTATACAAAACTGAAATTGTCCAAGAAGAGCTAAAAAAGCTTAAGAAAGTATCTTTGAAGTGGCTTAATTCTAAAGAAATTTAATCTGCTTGTTTTTACTCAACTCAGCAATCACCTCACCACACATTTCAGATTTTGGGCTTAGGCGAAGCAATGTGCCGTTGTAATTGGAAAAGACCTCTGCTAGTTCAACTGTAATCGAGGATAGACCCATAAGCGAAATTGTTCCCCCTAAAAGAGCTCTCTCCCCTTCAAGATCGACTAAGAGTTCAGCAATATCCAAAGGCAAATCTTTTATACCATTCAAAGAAAGAAATAATGATTTTTTGGTTTTAGATAGGACCTCGGCCTGATCTATGTTTAATTTTTTTATGCCATCCAGTCCTAGAAAGCTGATGTTCCCTGAAATCAAAATTTCGAGATCTGATGAATCTATATGCTCTAATGAATTTAAGATTAAAGATAAGCACCCTCCAGATGCGAAATTCCCTGCGTCCGCGGAGTTAAACTCTTCCAAGTTTAGGAAAGATATACTTTTTTTTCTGCCAAGTATGGAAGAACAGTCAGGACTAAGCTTACGAATTTGGCTAAGAACAGCCATGTTTTCAATTGCCACAATTTCGTTACATGCAGAAGAATTGATTTCAAGAAAACAACCCGTGTGAATTATTCCACCATTTTGCTTGCGAGCGAAAGAAACCAATTTGCTAGCCATCTGCTGATCCAGTACCCCTAGTTTTTGTCCTATCATGAAACCTGCTTCCTTTTGATTACAGATCACAGGGAGATCAAAAGAAGCCAGGCAGGCAGAGGTTGCTTCGTCCAATTCCGTAAGATCGGGTAGCGAAACCCGCCCTTGGAACTTTTTAAGTTCAGAAGCACAAGCCAAATCAATGGAGGAAATGCCCAAGTGTAACAATGGTTCGGGAAAATGTTCAGCTAAATGCCTGGCTCCGAAACGGTCTATCGATGAATAAGAGCTCAAATTAACCAGATTAGGATCTTGCAGAAAAAGTTCCGCAGCGGATAAATCGATGCAACTATTATGGTCCATAAAATTAAAGCCTTGTTCTGTTATTTTATGTAAGGAGAAATTACCTTGAACATCAAACCTATCTTTTCAATGCTTTAGCCGGTGACTAAATTAATTGATTTTATAATTAATATACTTAAGTGGCCTATTGCCTTAGCTAGTTTCCTCAGCATCTATCCCATTAGTGAGGCCGTCTTACAATTCTTTGATTTAGGACCCTGGCTATTTTACCTACTTGGTGGTGGACTTTTGTATCTGGCCACATCACGGATTTTTGTGGGAAATAAGCGTCAAGGTTGGATAAGTACGCTTGAACATGAACTAACCCACGCACTATTCGCCCTAATCACCCTACACCCGGTTTCAAGCATCCAAACAACCGAGAATCAGGGAGGAGTAATTTCCTACAGTGGTGGGTCAAATTGGTTAATTGTAATTAGTCCTTATTTTTTCCCAACATTCAGCTTTGCTTTAGTTCTTATCATGGAAGTTTTTGGTGCGACAAATATTTGGTTAGGAAATCTTTTGTTTGGATTTACTATTTTCTACCACTTGATTTCTACAAAACATGAACTTCACAAAGGTCAGACTGACTTGCAAGAAACAGGGTTTTTGTTTGCATGGCTCTTTCTACCAGGAGCAAACCTGCTCTCGTTCGGTATTTTATTCGCTTTTTGTCAAAGCGGTCTAGATGGGATCATTACATTTATTCAAGCCTGCTTTTAAACATAAACGAATATTCACCAACAGTGTTGAACTAAATATTATCACGACAGCTTATGAAAAGAGAATCTTCAATACTCGAGAAAATCCAATATTACTTTGATTCTACTGTTGCTAGAGGTACAACGAGCATGATCGCTTGGCTCAGTATACTCTCTTTTGTTATTCTTTTCCTTTTTTCGATTTGCCTGGTGATTTTAAACCCTGCAGATCAATTTCCCTTCACAAATTTCTCCGAAATTTTTTGGAAAATACTAAATATTGCAATGGATCCAGGTTCGATTGTGGACGAAAGTATTTGGACAGCTAGAATTCTTCTATTAATTGTCACATTTTTCGGACTTTTCATCGTCAGTACTTTGATCGGAGTCATTGGTAGTGGTGTACAAGATAAAATCATGGATCTAAGAAGAGGAAGATCTAAAGTCTTGGAAAATTCTCATACGGTTATTTTAGGATGGTCAGATAAAATTGATGTAGTGATCAACGAATTAATGCTGGCCAACGAAGAACATAAAAACTTCTCAATAGCCATTCTTTCTCCTCGAGACAAATTAGATATGGAAGACTACCTGATGCCTAGAATTGGAAAGGTTATTCTAAAAAAAATTCATTGTAGGTCGGGTAACCCAAGCGTAGTTGAGGACCTCTCCATCGTTGCCCCTCAAAAGGCAAAATCTATCCTTATTTTATGCTATGACCGTGCAAACGGAGACTCAGTAATACTTAAACGATCCCTGGCTTTGCAGAAATTCTTCAGGTCGCAAAAGGAATCTGTACCAATTGTGACTGAGGTGATTGAGAAGAATAATTCCTTAGCGATTGAATCAACCGGAAATATACATGTAATTTGCTCTAGAGAATTCATAACCCGGGTATTAGTTCAAGTAGCTAGAGAACCTGGTCTAAGTATCGTTTACGATGAGCTATTTTCATTTCATGGATGTGAAATTTACTCATACAAATCCAAGGGAATTGTAGGTTACACTATAAGCGAACTTGCACTTGGGATGCCCAATGCAGCTGTAATTGGATTTATCGATAGCAATGGACTCGTTCATATCAATTCGAAATTAGATCATTCCATTCAAGAGAACGAAGAAATCCTCCTGATTGCTGAAGATGACTCATTGATTTTACCATTCAAACAAGCAGATCAAAAAGATTGGCCAAGAATTGAACTGCAAAATGACTCAATTAGTTCGAACTTGGTTCCGAGGAAGATAATTGTCTTAGGTTGGCATGAAGCAGGCAAGTTTTTCCTCCATGAAATTGGCTCTCAAATACATCCAGCATCCAGCGTTCAAATCTTCTTTAATGAAGAATTTACCGAGGAAAAAGCTTCTGACATATCTTCAACCACATTTCCTGCAAAACTTGAGGTTAATGTGGCCGACACATCATCCTTTGAATTTCTATCAAATTTAAATTGGGAAAATGTAGATGAAGTAGTAGTTCTAGGTTACCGCAAAAATTTGGATACTCAGGAAGCAGATGCGTTAACCCTGCTTACATTGGTTCATCTTCGCAACATTTCTCATCAGGATGGCTATCGCTTTGGAATTGCCTCGGAACTCTTAGATCCCAATAACCGTGACCTTGCCAAAACAAATAATTCGGAAGACTTTATCGCGAGCCAAGAATTAATAAGTCGAGTCATCGCACAAATCTTGGAAAAACCCATCTTAAAGAGTGTATTTCAACAATTATTGACAAGTGAGGGTTCGGAAATCCATCTTCGTAAACCAGACTATTTTAGTTGCCTATCCAAAGAAGTGAAATTTGGAAGTATCATTGCCAATGGATTGGATAAGGGAGAGTTAGTCGTAGGAGTACTTTTACGAAACAATTTAGATACAAATCCCGAGCTAAAATTGAGCCCATTAAAATCCGAAACTTTTAAGTTGGAAGAAAATGATTCGGTCGTGGTAATCGCAGAGGAATGATTATACCTCCCTGATTTACGCAATAAGACCAAAATTCGAACTTTAGAGTAAAGTTTCGAAGTCCTCTTGAACACTGAGTTCAACATCATCTTCTCCTTCGCCATCAAATGGATCTTCTAAGTCTTCCTGGATATTATCCAAAGTAACGAGTACCACGCTGTAAATAAAAGCTACGACATAACCAGATAAGACATGAGAAACTTGACAAATATGAGCGAAATAAGGTGCATATAAAATAGGAAATAAGTTCAAGAAAATTTGGCTGTACGCTCTCAAAGATTTGGGTGTTTGGTAAAGCTTTACATTGTTCATACTTTCAAATTCAATAATCATAGCTCGAAGATATTGGTTGGCTCTTGAAACTTCAGTAGGGGATAAACCTCCATCTCTTAATTTTTCATGAGACATAGAAATTTCTCTGAATACTTCGTATATTTTTTCACGTATAGCCACACATTGTGAACCTTGGGAAATAAAATATTCTCTAGTATTTGAAAGTAGTGATAAAAACAAAACTTTAGCACGAACTTTATCTTCCATGCCAGCACCCCGCCAGTGAGAGTGTGCAAAGCATAAGCTCACTCCATGAGCTTTTAATGATGCGAAATACTTAAGGACATCCTCGCGCCTTTTGTAGGCTGCATTGATCGAGAAAACAATAGGGAAGATAATAGCTATTCCAATTAATCCAGAAGGTAACTCCGCACTAATATTAAACCTGTTACAAATGTAAGTTGCCGTAAGTGCAAGAAAAGTAACCAAGTAAGTTTGCCAGTCAACAACTGACCAGAAGCTTTTCAATACTTTCAAAAGACTAAAAAATCTTTTTAATGATCCATTGGATTAATGAAAGTACCACCACCAAAATCCAAAATGTGGAGGTAACAAAGCAGCTGAAAAAACCAGCTTCAGGGTTTGCTGAATCATACCAAACAAAGTAGGCGATTAACCCACCCCACCAGATAATGGAATTAATAATAGTAGAAATCATAATAAAGTTGAATCAGAAAAATCTGTTGTGTGGCAATTTAAAAGTTCCGTAATAAATCCCTTAATTTTTACTTTTTTATATTACCCCAGCGAAGCGTTTCTTTTTCTGAATACCTGATAAAAACACCCGAAATTGATTTCATTGAATTTGCCAAAATTGATATGCAGATTTTTAGATAAGTTTCAACAATCTGGCTCAGAAATCGGGATTGATATCATCTGTAAACCGAAACTTAAGATATTAACCCTTCGCAAAGCTTGCATCCATACGGACTACAAATAAGTCCAGTGGCAGTCTGAAAGTTCTAATGATACTTTTTACTCTTATCAAATGTCGGCTATCCCCGTCTTTTTCCATAATCAATACGATTGCAGCACTCTTCCCTGTCATTCGGCCGTAATTGAGCGATTGCCCAATTGCTTCTGCCCACTTTCGGGCAAAATCCACTTCAATTGCATGAGTCTCCGTGACTAGGTCGCATCTAGTCCCATCAGGCATTACCACTTCCTGCTGGGCCAAAAGTTTTTTGGCTAATTTCTCTTGGTAATACCTTTCAGAGTTCCCAGCAAAAAGGGATGAACAAGAGATAACGGAAAGTAAGATTCCCCCAAAAAACAAATATTTAAAACTCACTTACACTTAATGCCGAACGCAATCCTACAGTCGTTTAAAAAATCAGCCCTCCTTAGCATAATACACGCTAATTCTAAATCTGCCTTTCCATCTTTTTCTTCGTAACGAAAATATCTTTTCACCCTGTTGTTTGATTCTTTAATGAGTGTTTTGATTGGCGAGTGCAGACACTTTATTAAAGCACTTTCAAGAATTTTCCCTGATTCCTCACAATCCATAGATGTAACCGCCTTTCCATCTTTTTCTGAAAACAAACCATATCTTTGGGCTAGCAGCTTATATTCTAGGCTAGTAAGTGGCATCGGTGATTCGAGAATAGCAATTTCAAATTTTTTTTTAGCTGAGATTTCTTCTGACATTACATTGATCGTTTTAAGAACCCACCTGTATTCTTGCGTGATAAGGACGGTCTACAACTGAACCATCAGCCAGCATAACACCCTCCAAATAAAACTCATAATTACCACAATCGATGGGATTCTTAAGGTTGAGTTTAATGAATGCTCCTCGATCTGTTAGCTCATATTTAAGGCCTTGAACTTCCAATGCCTCAGAATCTTGTATCGAAACGCCATAGGCTTCTATTTTTGAAGCAGCGGAGCTGTCCCATTTAACTCCATTTGGCAATGAAAAGTTAATAACTGATTCGCCTGCAAAAGTATTTCCTTCGACCTTCAAGGGTATTGGCTCACGAAAGATTCCCCTTGCCTTAAAAGTATGTTCCAGATGTGCAGCATTTCCTGAACTGTCGGAACAATTTTCTATGTAGATACCATAGACACGCCCAGGATATTGTTGAGATGCAAGTTTTAAGGTTGCTCGGGAGAAGTCATCAACAACCTCCAA
>Ga0181606_10005146_pt1 | contig 10818 bp, 12 predicted proteins | sample 041ome_10_FD_132994 | JGI IMG/M metagenome (GOLD analysis project Ga0181606, IMG submission 132994) | Coastal salt marsh microbial communities from the Groves Creek Marsh, Skidaway Island, Georgia - 041412US metaG (megahit assembly) | ecosystem: Environmental > Aquatic > Marine > Intertidal...
GTAGTTGAAACTAATAATACAAAAGTTAAATTAGAGCTTGCCTCTTTAGGGATGCGTATTACCCTTAAAAAGCAGGCGGCTTAAGAGTTAACTTTTAAATTAATAATAAGTAATATACCTTTGCCCAATTGGGACAGATGCGGCGGAGCCGTCTTAAAAACCAAAGATTCTAAATTATGCTAGGTGAGCTCATCACATCAAAAACGCGTCTTCGACTGCTAATTAAATTTTTTATCTCCCAGGCAAATCGGGGCTACCTAAACGGGCTTGCCACTGAGATGGGGGAATCTACCAATGCCATTCGAAAAGAATTGAATCACCTACAAGGTGCGGGCTATCTAGAAAAAGTAAAAGTAGATAACAAAGTAGAGTATAAGGCCAACATCAAACACCCACTTTTTGAAGTGATGCAAAAAGTAGTTTTCAAGCACCTTGGCTTAGAAGATGTTGTGGAAACGGTCTTAGAGCGCATGGGAGATGTGGATCAGATAATCTTGGTTGGAGATTATGCCAAAGGGATCGACTCCGGGCTTATTGAAGTGTTTTTAATCGGACAGGCCCTTAATATGGATTATATCGCCCAGCTAGAAGATAAAATTGAAGATCTAATTGGGAGAAAAGTGAGTTTTTATCTGGCTTCAAAGTTTTTAGCAGACCGCGAACATATTGTATTATTTAATTCAAAAAACAAATGATATCTATCGAAAGTGAAGAGCGTCCTTGGGGACGATTTTTTGTTTTGCATGATGAGCCTTCCTATAAGCTTAAACGTATAGAGGTGGATCCAGGGGGAAGACTCTCCTACCAGTACCATCACAAACGCTCTGAAGCTTGGACGATTGTTCAAGGAGTGGGTACTATAACTCTTGATGGTGATATCAAGGATTACTCAAAAGGAGAAACAGTTCTTATTGCCCAAGGGGTAAAACACCGTATTGAAAATAAAGGACAAGAAAAAGTTGTTTTTATAGAAGTGCAAACAGGCACTTACTTTGGAGAGGATGATATTGTACGTATTGAAGATGATTATAATAGAGCCTAAATGAGTAAAGCAAAAGCAATAATAGTTTCCGGATATTTTAACCCCCTTCACAAAGGACATCTGGAGCTTTTTGAAAAAGCAAAAGCTTCTGGGGATGAGCTTTGGGTGATTGTAAACAGTGACCATCAACGTGAGCTTAAAGGAAGTAAAGAGTTCATGGATGAAAATGAGCGCCTTCTAATTGTAAACGCAATAGGGATTGTAGATAAAGCCCTTATCTCAATGGATAAGGATAAAACCCAATGTGCTACTCTAGGGGATTTGGCAGATAAGTATTCTACTGAGTATGAGCTCTACTTTGCTAACGGGGGAGATCAAAACAATGATTCTATTTCTGAAGTTTCCGTTTGCAAAGAAAAAGGAATTGGTCTATTAGAAGGACTTGGGGATAAAATTCAGTCCTCTTCCTGGCTTTTAAAAAAATAAAATGCAGATAAAAAACATTTGTTGTATTGGGGCGGGCTATGTAGGAGGCCCAACTATGGCAGTCATTGCCCTTAAGTGCCCGCATATAAATATAACTGTTGTGGATGCGAATCCGGATAAGATAAGAGCATGGAATGGTCCCCTAGATTCTTTGCCTGTTTATGAGCCGGGCCTCGCTGAGGTGGTTGGTGAGGTACGTGGCAGAAACCTGTTCTTTTCTGATGACATTTCCGGAAATATCGAAAAGGCGGAAATGATTTTTATGGCTGTCAATACCCCTACCAAAACTGAAGGGGAAGGTGCAGGTATGGCTGCTGATTTACGTTACATAGAAGCCTGTGCTCGTGATATAGCCAAATACTCAAAATCAGATAAAATAGTAATTGAAAAATCTACCCTTCCTGTTCGAACTGCTGAAAAAATTAAAGAAATCCTAGAGGATAATTCAACTGGCATCCATTTTGAAATTTTATCTAATCCCGAGTTCCTAGCAGAGGGAACTGCGATTCAGGATTTATTTAAATCTGATAGGGTACTAATTGGTGGTGATCAGACTGATTCCGGTCAAAAAGCAGTAAAAGCACTACTTGAAATATATTCCAACTGGATACCTAAAGTGAAAATATTAACCACAAATTTATGTTCTTCAGAGCTTGCTAAATTGGCATCCAATGCGATGCTGGCCCAGAGAATTTCATCCATTAATAGTCTTTCAGCGCTTTGTGAAAAAACAGGAGCCAATATTGATGAGCTCTCAAAAGCAATTGGGATGGATCACCGAATAGGGCCACACTTTTTAAAAGCCTCTGTTGGTTTTGGCGGTAGCTGTTTTCAAAAGGATATACTCAACTTAGTTTATCTATGTCAATATTTTGGTTTAGATGAGGTTGCAGAATACTGGCACCAGGTAGTTAAAATAAACGATTACCAAAAAGATCGTTTTGCTCAAAAAATTATCGATCATTTTAAAGGAGATTTATCCGGGAAAAGAATAGCTATCTTAGGATGGGCTTTTAAGGCTAATACGAATGATTCTAGAAATTCACCATCTATTGATGTAGCCGTAAAACTTTTAAAAAAGGGAGCAAAACTAAATATATATGATCCAAAAGTTCCAGATAAAAAAATAATAAAAGATTTAAAAGAACTATTCCCTTCAAAAGTAAAAGATAAATTCTTGTCAAGTTTTGTAAATGTTTTGAATTCAACAGAAAATATACAAGCGATGGATTGTATTGTAATTTTAACTTCCTGGGAAATATTCAAAAACATAAAGCACCCTTTAATTTTTGATGGTGTTAGAATAAACAATAAATCAAATTATAGGATAGGATAAAATGAAGGGAATAATTTTAGCAGGAGGAAAAGGAACAAGGTTAAGCCCCTTAACTAGTGTTATAAGTAAACAACTTTTACCGGTTTATAATAAACCAATGATATACTATCCTATATCAACACTATTACTTTTAGACATAACAGAAATTTTGATTATTACTAACCCACAAGAAGACAAGTTATTTGAAAAGTTGCTAGGGGATGGATCTGAAATTGGTTGTAAAATATCATATAAAGTTCAAGAAAAACCTAATGGTATTGCTGAGGCTTTCATAATTGGTAAAGATTTTATAGAAAAGGACAGTGTTTGTTTGATATTAGGAGATAATATTTTCTATGGCAGCGGATTAGGAAATGTGTTAAGAAGCTCTCTAGTTAATAAAGGCGCTTCTGTATTTGGTATAGAAGTAGATGATCCCTCTAGATTTGGGGTTGTTGAGTTTGATGACAAAATGAATGTAATTTCTATAGAAGAAAAGCCAAATAAGCCCAAATCAAATTATGCAATTCCAGGACTTTATTTTTATGACAATACAGTAGTCAAAAAATCAATTGCTTTAAATAAATCAGATCGAGGTGAATTAGAAATTACCGATTTAAACAAAAAATATTTAGAGGAAAATTCATTAAAAGTGACTCTTCTACCTAGAGGGACTACATGGTTAGATACAGGGACACATGAGAGTTTATTTGAAGCAAATCAATTTGTGAAAGTAATCGAGCATAGATCTTTAAAAAAAATCTCTTGTATTGAGGAAATAGCATTTTTAAGAGGACATATTGATTTAAATACCTTCAAAAGATCAGCGTTAAAATACAAAGGGAGTGATTATGGGAATTACTTAAAAAAATTAATTAAAAACTTTGAATGAAAGATATTTTAGGATTTTTTAGAGTAAAAGATAAAAGATCAATTCTATTTTTAATTGGTCTTATTTCCTTTGGTATTATTCTGGAAATACTCTCATTATCTCTAATCAGTCCAACAGTATCACTTGTGTTGGGTCAATCTGAAAATTTTGAACTATTTCAAGGAATAATAAAAATAAATTCATTTGGGAGTAAAGATGTATTAGTACTATTATTAGTAATCTTTATATTAAAATTTTTTTATTTCGGGGGCTTAAGTTTTTATCAAAATAAGGTTTTAACCAATTTCATTGAACATGTTTCCAGTTCTTTATTCAAGAAATTTATTACTGAAAAGTATAGTGATAGGAAAGAAAGAACTTCAGGTGATATAGTAAATATTATACAAAATGAGGTAGGGCGTTTTTATTCTTATCTATATGACTCAATGGTCTTACTAATTGAAATTATTTTTTCGGCTTCAATAATTGTAACACTTTTATACTTTAATTTTTTTGTAACACTTTATATTATAATTACTGGTTTTTTATTTGGGGTTGCGTATAAAGTATTATTTGGAAAGAGATTAAAGTATTATGGTGAAAAAAGACAGGACCTTGAATTTTTAACTACTAATAAAATTATAGAATCAGTTTCACTTTTTAAGGAAATCAAAGTTTTCAAAAAAGAGCAGCCATTTTACATTGACTTTAAGAAGGCAAATGAAAAAAGGTATTTCTTTGCTTCACGATATATGACTTTAAATCAGTTTTCAAGGTATTTTGTTGAAATAGTTTTTATAATAATTTTAGTTACATCACTTGGATTTAGTTTAATATTAGATTTAGATTTAAAAGATCAAATTCCCTCAATAAGTCTTTTTTTAGCAGCTTCGCTTAGAATAATACCTTCAATGAATAGGATTATTTCTTCCTATCAAACCAGGAAATATTTTTATCCTTCTGTTAAAATAATTTCTGACAATTGGCTTGATAGTGAATTTGAATTAACAGTTGAGAATTCAAAAATATCAGATTTCCAATCAAGTATTTTATTTGAAAATATTAGCTTTTCTCACGACTCAAAAAAAACTCTTTTAAACAACTTTAAAATTGAAATTCGCAAAAATCAGATTATAGGTATTAAAGGGGAAAGTGGCGTTGGTAAATCTACCCTTTTTGATATTATTCTTAATTTTTTCGATTTAGATGAATTAAGATTGAAAGTAGATGGTAAAGAGATTAAGCGAGATGATTTAAGTTCCAATTTTATTGGATTTGTACCCCAAAAAATATATTTATTAAACCAAAATATTTATAAAAATATTGCCTTCGGTGCTTATGATGAAAATTTAGATATAAATCTAATAGATGATTATATGACAAAAATTGGGCTTGAAGAATTTATTGGTGATTTTGAAAGAAAACTTGGTGAAGGAGGAGGAAAAGTCTCAGGAGGTCAAAAGCAAAAAATTGGAATTTTAAGGGCTTTTTATAATCGGAGTAAAGTCTTATTGTTTGATGAGAGTTTTTCCAATCTAGATACTTCATCCAAAAATGACGTATTAGAATTTTTGAATAAAGAGAAAAAACTTAAAAGTTTTTTAATAATTAGTCATGATGATGAAATTATAAAATTTTGTGATGAAATAATTACATTATGACAAGTTTAATACACTTAACTATTAATACTCAGTTTCTCCAAAATATTCAAGAAATATTTGAAAACGATAACAATTTTAGCAATAAATATATAGTTCTAGAGCCTTTTATTTTAAAAAAAAGGGTATTAACTGGTGATTTAAATAACATTAAAAGAATAAATTTTAATTTTTTTAATTTATTTCATAAATCAATTATAAAATCAGATTCAATTGTCATACTACACGGATTAAATTATTGGAATTCAAAATTTCTACTTCAACGAAATGATTTGAAAATAATAACAATTCTTTGGGGAGGAGAATTATACTCTAATCCTTTAATTAGATCAGAATTTTCTTCAGCTTCTACAAATAAAATAAGTTTACTTAGAAAAATATATGAATTTTCAAATTATGGCATTTGGGGAATAAACAATAAGCATGAAATCATGCGTAAAGCACTTTTTAAATCAAAATATATTTCTATGATGAAAGAAGAATTTGATTTATTTAGTGATTTAGGTTATTTAGATAGGAATTCTACTTTTTTCAGATTTAATTATTTCCCAATTGAAAAAAAAATAAAATTTATAGAGAGTTTAAAAAAAACTAAAAAAAATAAAATTTTTATTGGTAAATCTGCCAAGCCTGAGGAAAATCATTTTGAAATAATAAATATCCTTAAAGATCTAAATGTATCATTAGGAGATATTATTATTCCAGTGTCTTATGGAGACAAAAAGTATAAAGAAAAATTAATTAAATATGGAACGGAATCTTTTGGACATAACTTTAAACCAATTCATAATTTTTTACCACTAAATGATTATTTGAAAGTATTATCTGAATGTAAAATAGCTGTATTTGGTCAAAAAAGACAAATGGGTTATGGAAATATAATTTTTCTATTACTTCTAGGGGTTAAGTTATTTTTAAATAAAGAATCACTAATTTTTTTGAATTTGAAAAAAAACAATGTCACTCTATTCAGCATACAAGATGATTTAAATAAAGATTCTATAAAAGCTCCTTTGACTTTAAAAGAAATAAATCAGAATAAAAAAATAATAAAATCACTTTTAGATACTTCTAAAATAATGATGAACATAAAAAAGTTAATAAATGAAAGAGATTGAAAAATTTAAAAATGACGGATTCTTTTCTTTAAAAAGTTTTTTATCAAAAAAAAATGTAAAAGAATTAGCCGATTCCCTAATTAAAATTCTAGATACTCAAAGAAATCAATTTGAATATCGGCTTTTGAAATCCTGTGGCGAATTTAATATGGTTAGGGCTCCTTTAATTTACGACGATAGTTTTTTTAAATTTATTTTTAATAGAGAAATTAATGATTATATAAATGAAATATTAGGGGATTATTATATTTTAAGTTTACAAAACGGCATTGTAGTTGAGCCAAATAAAGAACATCACCAGTCTTTTTATCACAGAGATATTATCTATCAAGAATTTACTTCTTCTAAACCTCTTGGAGTAAATGTATTTTTATGTCTTTCAGATTTTAATTCTAAAACTGGAGGAACAATTTTCTTGAAGGGCTCACACAAAAAAGAATCAATTGACCTTTCTTTAGAAGAATCAGATTTAGATATTCCGGCTGGAAGTATTGTGTTTTTTGATCCTATGGTGTATCATAAAGCTGGGCATAATATATCAAAAAACAATAGAATTGGGCTTAATAGTATGTTTACTCTTCCATTTATAAAACAGCAATTTGATTTCAATAAAATATTAGGGGATAAAATTCAAACAAGTTTTGAAAAAAATATTTTGGGACATACGTCTCAAGAATTTAATTCTGTTGAGGAGTTTAGAAAATATCGGATTAGTAAAATTTAAAATTTGGATAAAACACTAATAATAACGCAATCAAATTATATCCCATGGAAGGGTTATTTTGATTTATTACAAAATGCTGATGTTTTTGTAGTTTTTGATGAGGTTCAATATACTAAAAGGGATTGGAGAAATAGAAATAAACTTATTTGTAATAATGGTCCAAAATGGCTAAGTATTCCCGTAAAGTCAAAAAATAAATTTAGTCAAAAAATAAGTGAAACAGAGGTGCTAAATGATAATTGGATAAATGATCATCTAAACTTCATTGAAAATAATTATAAGAGAGCAAAATGTTTTGAAGAATACTTTCCAATCATTAAATCAATTATTGTTGAATCTCAAAATAAATACCTTTCAAAGATTAATGTTAAAATTATTAAGAGCATTCTTGATCTTATAGGAATAAACATAAAGATTATTGATTCATCTCAATTAGAATTAGCTGAAGAAAAGAATGATAAATTAATTTCTATTTGTAATCAGCTAAATATTAAAAATTATATTACTGGACCTTCAGCACTCAATTATATAGATAAAAAAAAATTCATAGAATCAAATATTTCATTAAGAGTATTTGAATATAAAAATTATAGACATTATGAACAATTATGGGATGGATTCTATCATAATGTAAGTATAATAGATATGTTTCTAAATCTCGGTTCAAAAACAAAGGATTATTTATGAGAAATAAAAAGTTAATTTTATTCGGTAAAGGATTATATACCGAAATAGTTCATCAATATTTTCAAGAAGACTCTTGCTTTGAGGTTGTTGCATTTTGTTTAGATGATGAGTTTATTACGGAAGAAAAATACTTAGGCTTACCAATGGTTAAGTTTTCTGAGATTACTAAAAAATACTCACCTTCTAATCATTGTATGCATATTGCAATAAGTTATACTAATCTTAATAAATTAAGAGAAATTAAATTTAAAGAAGCAAAGGAAAAGGGCTATGAATTAATTTCTTATGTCAGTTCTAATTCAACAATTAAATCTAAGATTCCCATCGGTGAAAACTCTTTTATTTTTGAAGACAATACAATTCAACCTTTTGTAAAAATTGGTAATAATGTTATACTATGGAGCGGAAATCATATTGGACACCATTCTGTCATTAAAGATCATAACTTTATTAGTTCGCATGTAGTAATATCAGGTCAATGCGAAATAAAATCCAATTGTTTTATTGGTGTAAACTCAACTATAGCTCATAGAATTATAATCGAAGAAGAAAATATAATTGGTGCCGGTTCAGTAATAACTAAAAATACTTCTAAAAAAGAAGTATACGCTCCTCCTAAAACAAATTTGATTTCTTCAGACTCTTCGAGAATAGCAAAATTTTTATAAAATGAAATGGAAAAAAAAAGGGTTAATTTATAAGCCTGATTCGATCTCTAAATATCTTTTGACACATGCAGCAAATCCAACTGCAATAGCCCTGAATGAAAGTAAGTCTTTATATAGAATCTTTTTTAATGGAAGGGATATAAATAACAAGTCATCAGTAGGCTATTTTGATTATGATTTTCATGAAAATCAAATAATAAAATCATCAACAAAATTTTTATTAAAATTTGGAGACAAGAACAGCTTTTATTCTCATGGTATAAGTTTAGGAAATTTTTGGGAGTTTAAAAATCAAATTCATTTTGGTTTTATGGCTTGGCAAATTAGAAATAATGATCATTGGAGAGGGGATATAGGTGTTTTTAAATTAAATAAAAAACTTAATCAAGTCATAAGTGATCCTTCATTATTAATGGGGATTAGTAGTGAAGATAAGGTCAGTTTATCTTATCCAAACATTTTATTTGATGAAAAAGATTTAACATATAAAATGTTATATGGTTCTACTAAGACATGGGATGCAGGTAATGGAGAGATGATTCATACAATAAAGTTAGCAACGACCATTGATTTTAAAAGTTGGAAATACTATGGTACTGTTTTAGAATATAATGTAGGGATAAGACAGGCCTTCTCGAGACCAACAGTTATAAAAATTAATGATGAATTTTATTGCTGGTTTTCCTATAGAAGTGGAGATGGTTCAAAATACAAGATTGGATGTGCTAAAAGTAGAGATTTTTTAATTTGGGAATATACAGATTTAAGGATAGAAAAATCCCAATCTGGTTGGGACTCTGAAATGGTTTGTTATCCTTATGTTTTCAAAATAAAAAATGATGTATTTATGCTTTATAACGGAAATAATTTTGGAAAAACAGGAATTGGACTTGCAAAACTTAAAGGAATATGAAATGTTTAATTTGTAATTCCGGTAAATTCAAATCAATATACAAGTCTAAAAACTCCTTATTGTCAAATTTGCAGTATTGTAAGGGAATTAAAACACATAAATTAATTTGTGAGAAGTGTGGTTTTGTAAGAAATCAAAATTTAGGAATAGATCATAATTTTTATGAAAATGAATATAAAATTTATGATGATGATTTTGATCCTATTTTATTTTATCAAGGAGAAGAAAAAAAAAGATCTGAGTTTATATTTGAATGGATTTCTTCTTTTGTAGATTCTAGTGTAGATAAAATTCTTGAGATTGGTTGTGGTAATGGAAATTTGCTTGCTAATTTCAATACTAAAGACAAAATTGGTTTAGAGCCAAATAAAAATGCATTTAATATAGCTTTAAAAAAATGTACAGCTATAAATACATCATTTGAAAATTTTAAATCTGAAGCAAAATATAATTTAATTCTTTCTGTCTGTGTATTAGAACATACTAAGTCTCCTGATATTTTTTTGAAAAAGTGTAAAAAGTTATTATCCTCGAGTGGTAAAATAATAATTATTATTCCTATTCAAAATGTAAAAAGTTATGATGTTCTTTTTAATGACCATCTATTCCATTTTAGTAAGTCTCAATTTGAGAGGCTTTGTCATGATCAAGGATTAAAAATAGAAAATTTTCAAATTGGATATAAAAGCATATATGATCAGGCTTGTTTTGTATTAAAGAATGAAAAAAACACCAAAGAGCCCTTGGAATTTTTTGATAATAAGAATTTTAATTTTTGTAAAAATTTAAAACTTCAAACAGAAAGAATTTTAATTTCTGAAAAATATTCTCAGCTATTTCTTTTTGGAAATGGTGAGAGATCTAAAGTTCTTAGATATCTAGTGAATTTTGAAAGTATAAAGTATATCATTGATGACCATAATTATGATAATAAAGCTATTTTTAACTCAGATTTTTTTATATCAAACGAATCTAAAAATCATGACTCAAAACTTTTATTACTATCAGTAAATCCAAGTCTTAATGAATTATTGATCAAAAAATTCCAAAAAATCCCAAATCTTACAATCGTTAATCCTTTTGACCTAATTTTTATTTAGAAAATGAGTATTGCAAGTATTAAAAAAATAGAATATGTATTAGGTGAAAAAAAAATTACTAATAATGATTTGAAAACTATTTACAGCAATGGATATGATTTTGAAAAATTTGAAAAAAAAGTTGGAATTAAAAGTAGATTTATTTCTGAAAAAGTCACAACTCTCGATTTAGCGTATCATGCAGCTGAAAAATTATTTGAATCCAGTAATATTGATAAAAAAAATATTGATTTTTTAATTCTCTGTACTCAAAGCCCCGAATATTTAATTCCTACAAATTCTTGTATTCTTCAAAA